>Ga0209636_10000002_pt1 | contig 255849 bp, 276 predicted proteins | sample DeeMarSWOR152_54_FD_187464 | JGI IMG/M metagenome (GOLD analysis project Ga0209636, IMG submission 187464) | Marine sediment microbial communities from White Oak River estuary, North Carolina - WOR-1-52-54 (SPAdes) (version 2) | ecosystem: Environmental > Aquatic > Marine > Intertidal zone >...
CGCCCCGTAGGGCCTGGGCCCTTGTCTCAGTGCCCATCTCCGGGCTCCCGCTCTCACGGCCCGTACCGGTTATAGGCTTGGTGAGCCGTTACCTCACCAACAACCTGATCGGGCGCGGCCCCATCCTTAGGCGACGTTGAAAAGCATGGTCTCAACGCCTTTTCAGCTAAGAACCATTCCAGGCCTCTTCACCTATCGGGTATTAGCCCCAGTTTCCCGGGATTGTCCCCGTCCTAAGGGTAGGTTAGCCACGTGTTACTGAGCCGTACGCCGCGTCTCTACCATGGCTTAGAGACGCACAACTCGCATGTCTTAGTCCCACCCCGATAGCAGTAGGGTCCGGCAGGATCAACCGGATTTATTGTTTGGAGTTTTTAGCCGCAAAACCGGCTGGAATTGGGGATTAGCGCCAAGCCTGTCTCGGACCTAATAGTGTTCAGGTCTTCATCTTTGTTGCCGCAACCGGAGGTCGAACCCATCATTCAGGGGCGTTAGACGCCTTAAACGTCGGGGTTGAAGCCGCCGAAGGTTACGGCTTTGCAATTCATATCGCCAAAATGACGCTTGGGGCGATCTTGCAAATATAAACGTTTCTTTCGAACTTAATTAAGCTTTCTGAAGGATCAAGAAAAGACAAACATTCATGGTTTTTCCGTTAAGATAACTGTGCTTATGGCTGCGATAACGAAAATTGAGGAAGAATGTTTATGTTTGATATGGATTTGTGGGTCGTAAAGTATAATGGGTGAAGACTTTGGTAAGTTAAAAGCGCAGGTGAAGAATGTTGAGTGAGGTTCTTCTCAGGGCATGCAAAGAACTGATCGACGATGCCAAGCTTGGATGCGCAGACTTGGTTTTCAAGGATATATGTCTAGAAATTTTAGCGAAGGCAAAGCAAGTTCTAACCTATGAACAATTCGAGGAACTGTCTTTTTATGCGGCTGAAAGAATGAAAGAGAGAATGATCCGCAACCCAGGGAAAAAAGTGAAGATCCAATAGAAAGTTTTCACCCTTTTGGTTATGTCATAAATTACTCGACGAGTCTGTAGAGAACGCTAGTTCCAAAGACAAGGTTCTCCACTGATATGCACTCGTCGATGCCGTGGGGCATTTTCAACATTTAATCCATAGGAACTTCGGTTTTTAAAGACTGGAACAGCTAGCACATAGAGCCTAACCGCGTGCGTGTAAATGTCAAAAAAGCTAAGTTCCAGTAGGAAATAGAAGACATGAGAGGATACACATGACTTCACGAGAATATGGGATTGATTTTCTCTCAAAGATGGTTGAAATCGACACCGAATCAGTTTCAAAGAAGGGATATGACAAGTGTGCATCGTTAATAGTTGAAGAAGCAGAACGAAACTCCCTAGATGCAGAAATAGTCAACGGAGAAAAAGGTGCTAAAGATGGACTTTCGCGTCCAAACGTTATTGTAACCCTTGATGCAGGCTCAGACGTAACTTTGCTTCTTGAATCACATTTCGATGTTGTTCCACCTGGACCTAACTGGAAGTATCCCCCATTCAAGCTGACGGTTGAAAATGGAAAAGCCTACGGAAGAGGCACTGCAGACAACAAATCAGGTATTGTAGCCGCCATTGGAGCCATGCGACAACTAAAGAAAGAGAAGCTGGACATAAACCTCAAACTTATCGCAGGAGTAGATGAAGAAATCGGAGGAAGATATGGCGTAGACTATGTGCTCAGCGACTACGGATTAAAAGGTGATGCAGCATTAGTTCTTGATTCAGGCTTGGAAAGACTTTACCTAGGAGCGAGTGGTATCATCTGGGGAAAAATCACGGTTGAGGGAAAACAAGGACATGCAGGGTATCCTTTCAAAGCCAAAAACGCAATCGATGAAGCCGTGAAACTGCTAGCTGCACTTGAACTTTACAAGGATGCGGTTGAGAAAAAGGAGTCAGTTCTACGCGCACCGCCTGAAGCTCCGAGAAAATTCGTTTGGGGAAGATATACGGTAACAATGGTCAAAGCAGGAGAAAAAGAAAACGTGATACCGGGCACATGCGAAGTTCGCTTTGACCGAAGACTTCTACCAGAAGAGCCCATAGAACAAGCTGAAAAGGAATTGAGAGACTTCTTCCAAGAGGCAGTTGAGAAAACCGGTTGTAAAGCGTCACTGGAGATCACTAACAAACAACAGGGCTACCACACATCAAAGGATTTGGTCTTTGTGCAAACAGTTTCAGAAAACATAAAGAAAACAACGGGTCAAAGTCCAGCGTTCGCTGCAGAGCTAGGGGGAAACGATGGAAGCTTTTTTGCCAAAAATGGAATCCCAGTGATATGTTACGGACCGATTAGAGCTGACACCCGTTATCATGGTGTGGACGAATTCGTATATCTTGAAGACATAAGGAACACGCGAGACTTGGTAGTCAATCTGGGAAAAGTAGCAAGGGAAAAAATAAGATAGTACCCGATGTTGAGTTGCGCACGAATTTGCTAGCAGGTTAGGTGGAGAGCAGCTACAACTTTTCTAGACTTGACGAGGCGGTTGAAGGTTTTGCAAGCTTCTGCGGTCTTTTGAGTTATAAGCTCGATTCCCTCAGATTCAACATACTTCCTAGTTTCAGGCGGAACCGTCATCATTCCTGAGTAGCCGATACCCACCACAAGTACTTCCGGCTTTGCTTCCAAAATATCTTTTAAATCGTCAACATGGAGTCGGTGGCCTTCCTTTCTCCACCAACCGTCCCTAACTTTGTCACGAAAAATTATCAAATCGTTGTTGTAGCGTTTTCCGTTGATGACGATTCGACCAAAGTCGTAGGAGTCAATCATTTCAAAGTCCTCCTAAAATTATGGGACTAACTATTAATGAGCCTTTCGTGAACTAATGAATTGAATTTAGTATCTGTATTGAGAGTGTGTATTGGGAATTAGAAGAATGGATATCAATATATCAAAGTGTAGCGTTTTTCTTATTGAGGATTGAAGTTTGTCTAGAAGGGTTAGGAAACCCAGACCCTTCGACAGGGCAGAATGCAAAACCTGCCACCTGAAAGGAAGCGCCTATTGCTGGAGACAATGCCCCTACAATACTTGGCGCCAAAGACAAATCGAATGAGAGTGAAGATGAAAAAAGAAAAATTGAATCAGAAATCATCAGAATCCAGAAGCTGCTACTCTTCATTAATATCCTTTACTTTCACCTGTGTCTCTCCGCTTTACGGTTTGTCGTTGTGTCGAGGGTTTTAAATGTGCTTCCATCTAAACCACTCTAACGGTTAGAAGAATTCATGAAAATCCTCAAACGTCCAAACCGGTTAATTGAAAAATGTAGAAACCCTTGGAACGGGGAATGCAGAAGTACGGACATTGAGGTCTACATCCACTATAGGGGAAGACGTATACCTATCTGCAGAGACTGCTGGAGCGAAATCGCAGAAAAGGACCTCGAATGGTGAAAGAAATAGGATGCTCTGACAACGCATAGCGGCTATCCTATCTGTTTTTTTGAAATTCCCTTTTTGCAAGAGCTTTAGAACGGGTTCTCCAAACGTCTTCTTCGCCCTTTTCTTTTTTCCAAATTCTGAAGTGACAGGTATCGTCTCCCATTGGAATCAGCTTTGTAACTTCTATGTTGTAGTCTTTAGCGTTAAAGCTGTCCAAGATTCCCTCCACAATATATCTTTGAATTCGGCAGTCCCTAGCCGTATAGATGTCTTGATGAGGACACCAGAGTATGTCGAAGGTAAATTCTTTATCGCTGATAATTTTGGGCACGTCTGGGGAGGCGTAAATGTTCCGGTTTACCCATGAAGCTAGGAAAGAAATTGTCTCAATTTCTGAAAGCCCGTCAGGTATGGTGGCTGCCTCAAGAATACCTTTACCGACTTGCCTTCCCACATCTACCAAAGCCTCTATGCAGACCTTCTGTCCTTCTTTGCCAAAGCGTCTCTCCACAGCCTTAACAACTTCTAAAAGGGAGATCGCCATCATCTGTCCCCACCTGAGAACAGAACGAGGATCATAACCACCCTTATTCAAAGCTCTTCTAGTAAAACCCTTTTCCGGTTGAGACAAAGGATTATCTTCTTTCATCTTTTCGCGCTCTCTCCTTCAATCTTTTTTAACTTTAACCTTGTAGTATTAGTTTTACCTCACCTTTAGTTTAACTAGTCGATAAGCAAGGCGAGCTGGAAAAGAAGGAGACACTTTTATTTTGCCGCTTCTAGCGTCTCTTATCATTGCCGGCACGTCGTAACCATAATCATCTCGGCACCTACGGACCAGTTCCGTCGCCTGCTTGATTCCGTACGAAAAGAAAAGCTTCAACCCGTATTGGGTAACTTTGCCTCTTATGGCTATACGAGAATACTCTTCAACCAAAGAAGGAGCCCAGTTCAGATTGTGCTCCCAACATTTCAAATAAAGCTCATAATGTTTGTTCGTCATCTTATCCAACGTGAAAGACTCAGCCCTGTTTTTCAGTCCCCCCATAGAGACGAGGAAAAGGGGAACGATTAAGCTTTTGAAGGGCTTCAACTTCTCAACAAGCTCGATTGTAAGCTCAACATCCTTCTCAGTTTCTCCAGGTAAACCTAGAATCAAGGTGCCACACGGAAGCCAATTATTCTTAGACAAGATTTCAAAGGAATCCACGACCACCTGAGGCCAGTCTTCCGGTTTGAAGGGTTTACACTTTCCAGCCATATACTTCTTTATCAGTTTGGGACTGCCGGTTTCGATACCGGTCTGGGCGGCGGTCCAAGTAGCCTTCTCTTTTAAACCTAAAATGCTCGAGATTTCTTCAATAACGTCCGGTGCGTCTACAACCGAGGAAAGCGCGATGTGACTTAAGCTTGTCATTCTAACGCCCGGATGATTTTGCACGGTTCTGAAAAGGTTGATCACCGCCTCCTTGTTAACTCTGAAACTTTTTGCTTTGTACCTTAACACGTCTTCGGCGTGTAGCAATGGTTGTCTGCCCGCCCTAAGGTTTACTTCAACTTCCTTCAAAATGTGCTCGACGGAGAGACAACGATATACTTGGAGTGTTGGGACACAAAAGGCGCATCCCCTTCCGCATCCTCGAGCGATTTCAACCAATCCACATATTGTCGGACCCTTAATAATCGGTATTTCTTCTTCAGGAACTACTTTTCCATGCACAACTTCTGGCAGTGTTTCACCGTTCACAGCCTTCCCGAAGATGGGTCCTACAACCTTTTCTCCTTCCTCCACGATTACGCAGTCTATCCCGAGTTCTTTTCGGGTCTCCATACTTTCAAGCTGCCACGCGCCTGGTCCACCAACCACGATTTTTGGCTTAAATCTATTTATGGCAGGGTGGTTCAAAAGCTCCCTAAATTTGATTGCCATGTATGCCTCTCCACCCAGCAACTCTGTGAAGGAGGAGGTAGCTGGGGCTACACCCAAGGGGTCGTTTTCCGCGATTCCAACAACTTTTGTGTTAGGTCCCACGACTTTGTCCATGTATTCCGGGTGCGCAACAATCACGTCTTCCCTCTGGAAACCATAATTCAGCAATGCAGCCTCTATTTTCCTTATTCCACAGGGAGCAAACTTAACAGATCCATCTCTATTCACGCCTACAGAGGGGCAAAGCAGAGAAAAGTAGAGTCTGTCTGGAATCAGTCCCTTAGGTACGCAAGCGCTGAATCCGAGGAAAAGGCCACCGTGGTGCTCGCTCATCAAAGTGCGATCGGCGGTGAGGACGATTTTGTAGCCGTTGTTCGTGATTGAGTCCTCCAAGCGAGATTACGGTATTATATTATAGTTAATTGACCTTTAAAATTTTAAATTCCAATGAATCAAGTCATCGCACAACCAAACGGTTAATAGCTATGCATCTGGAAGGAAATTGTAATCAATGCCTTTGAGAAGGAGGTTGCTTAATGTCTAGGTTCAAGTACAGGAAAATACTAACTTTCGAATTTCTTTCTGGAGCATTAAATAGAGATCTAAAACTGCTTTTCTTCGCAACCTTCATAGGCTCCTTTGGAGACGGCCTCTACTTTTACATATTGCCGCTTTACGTCCGAGAGCGTGGAGCTGACTCGGTTGAGGTAGGAATATTCTTCTCTGTAATGATATTGGCTGCTGCGTTCACGCCTCTTCTCGGAGGGTACTTGGCGGATAAATATAACCGAAAGAAGACCATGATTGCTGGTTGGCTAATATGGATGCCAGTTCCAATTATTTTTTCTTCAGCAGAAAACTGGGTTCAACTGTTACCCGGCGCGGTTTTGTATGGATTTTGGATAGGTCAGCCAGCTTTTAGTGCATACATTGCATCTTCAGCGAAGAAGGAAAAAATAACGTTAACCTTCGCTATTCTTTCGTCTTCTTGGTCGCTGGGCTATATTTTTTCTCCAGCTCTAGGGGCGTACCTCTCCGACGCCGTTGGAATACGGTGGGTGTTTCTTTTGACCTTCATATTATATGGCGCGTGTACAAGCATCCTTTTCTTAGTAAGCAACCAAGATGTGGCAACACAAAATCCTCAACGCTCATCAGCTACTATTTCGTTTGGGAGGAAGAAACTACTCGTCTGGTCTGTCTTCTTTGCAGTGGTAATGTTTTTTGTGCTTTTGATCAGACCCCTCGTTCCTCAAATTCTGGAAGACGAGTTTCATCTTACTAAGTTCCTCGTAGGGATTTTAGGGTCCATCACCTTCCTAGGGTCAGGAGTGCTGGGGATATGTCTGGGAAGAATAGGGGATAAATGGAAGAAAGCAGGCGCCGTTTCTGTCTGCATGATTTTGTGCTCGGTTTCAGCCATAATCCTCGTTTTGTTCAACAACTTCTTCGCCTTGTCCTTAGCATCCTTCTTGATGGGCACTTCGTACACTACTTGGTCGCTGATAGGAGCGGTGATAAGTCACATCGCGCCGGAAAACTCAAAAGCAAAGTGGATTTCTTTTCCTCTGTCGGCAAGCATGTTCGCCGGGTTTCTAGCCCCGTACCTAGGAGGCTTACTATACAAGTCTTCGCCCTATAGCCCTTTTCTAGTCTTCATCGTGGCAACTGGGCTAATGTCTGTTTTTGCTCTCACAAAGCTGTTTAATGAAGAAAACGGTGAGAATTAACAAAAAATTTTAAAGTCGTGCATAGGATGCAGGTTGCTAAATCGTCAAAGTTTCATCATTTCTTCTTCTTTTCAAAAGCTTCAGCACAGCGTACACAGCAAAAAATGTATTCCTTTCCGTCAATAACCCTTTTGTGAGTTGCGAACACACACTTGTCCGCAGGAATCTCTGCATTGCACATTTCACATTTTACGAAAGTTTTCATTTCTTTGCCTCCTTTTTCTTCAGATAATCTTTTATGGCTTCGTGTAAGGCGTCTGCGGCTAGATTAGAACAGTGCATCTTGATTGGGGGGAGACCGCCTAGGCTCTCCGCCACATCGCCCCTAGTGATCTTTAAAGCTTCTTCGATGGTTTTTCCCTTGGCAAGTTCGGTGATCATGCTGCTTGTGGCTATTGCTGCTCCGCAACCAAAAGTTTTGAACTTAACATCCTCCAATCTATTGTCTTTAACTTTAATGTACACGGTCATGAGGTCGCCGCAAACAGGATTGCCAACGGTTCCAACACCGTCTGCGTCTGGAATTTCGCCTACGTTTCGTGGGTTCATGAAATGGTCCATAACTTTTTCGCTATACATTCATGTCACCTCAACATTTCTTTTGGGGTTAAAGGAGACATTGCTCTTAGTTTCTTCACCACGCCGGGCAACACTTCAAGTACATAATCCACGTCCTCTTTTGAATTTTGCTTGCCTAAAGTGAAAACTAAAGAACCATGGGCTTCTTCGTGGGCTAAACCTATGGCGAGCAAGACGTGGGAAGGTTCTAAAGTTTTTGAAGTGCATGCTGAACCCGAAGACACCTGAATGCCGAGCATGTCTAGACCTAAGATGAGAGATTCTCCTTCTATATAACTGAATCTGAGGTTAGCGTTGTTTGGAAGTCTTTTAGTTGGGTGCCCATTCAAGTAAGAACTTTTAATCTTGTCTAAAACGCCCTTTATGAGTTTGTCTCGAAGCTGACTTAACCGCCTACCTTCAGTTTCCATTTCTTCTTGGGCAATTTCAGCTGCCTTACCCATGCCAACTATGCCGGGTAGGTTTTCTGTGCCCGAACGCAGCCCCCTTTCTTGACCACCGCCCTGTATAACTGGTTGAATTCTGGTTCCATTTTTGATGTAGAGGGCTCCAATGCCCTTTGGTCCATACATGTCGTTGGAAGAAATTGACAAGAGGTCTATGTTTTCCTCTTTAACGTTGATGGGTACCTTTCCTGCTGCGGCTACGGCGTCTACATGAAAATAGATTTTGTTCTCGTGGGCTATCTTCCCTATTTCCCTTATTGGTTGAATTGTCCCGATTTCGCCATTTGCGTACATGACAGATATGAGAATGGTTTTGTCGGTTATCGCGTCTTTGATTCTTTGAGGGTCAACCATGCCTTGTTTGTCCACGGGTATATAGGTGATTTCGAAGCCCTGTTTTTGAAGATGTTTGCAGATGTTTATCATCGACATGTGTTCGATTGTGGTTGTGATTAGGTGGTTTCCCTTGTCCTTATTCCGGTAAGCAACTCCCTTTACTGCTAAATTGTTGGATTCTGTGCCTCCTGAAGTGAAAATTATTTCTCTAGGTTTTTCTGCTCCTATTAGTCGAGCAACTTTTTCTCTCGATTCCATCAAAGCATTTTTGGCACTTGCCCCAAAGGAATGGGAAGATGAAGGATTTCCATAGTTTTCCGTAAAATATGGTTTCATTGCTTCAAATACTCTGGGGTCTATGGGCATGCCAGCCGCGTGGTCCATATACACTTTTCTCATTTCTAGGTCCTTCCTACTTCACTTTTTTTGATGAAAAAATGAAACTGATCTTTCTCTTTGCGTAACTCAAGGAGTTGATGCCCAAGTCTCTTAACTAAACGTTTTATGTCTTCTTCAGCCGCTGGATCATCGGCAATTACCTCTAAAACCTGTCCAACTGCTAGCTTGTCAATCTCCTGTCTTGTTCTGAAAACTGGCTCAGGACAGTAGAGACCTAGGCAATCTAGTTCCCGATGGGTTTTAATTTGACCACCCAAATACAAACCTCCGTGGCAACCACACTTTATTGTGTAACGTTGCTAACCTAAAATGTTAATTCTTCACACAAAACTAAAATGGCTTTGGTCATATTTATCTATAACGATGTTATACATAAGAATCCCCTATGTGAAAATATAACTTCTGCGTGCAGCATCAACTCATTTCTTTTTGAAGAACAACCAATTCTTCCTTTCCTTAAACCGCACCAAACAATAATCGCCCACAAGCTTGCTGCCTTTGATTTCGAAAATCAACTTGTTTTCTTTTCTTGATTTCAAGATGTACTTTCCCTTGTCCCATATTTCCACGGTGCCCGCGCCATATTGCCCCTCAGGGATTGTTCCTTCAAAATTTGCGTATTCGACTGGGTGATCTTCTACCTGAACCGCAAGTCTTTTTATGCCTTTTTCTGTTGGAGGTTCTTTGGGAACTGCCCAGCTTTTGAGAACCCCATTCATCTCTAGCCTTAAGTCGTAATGTAAACGTCTGGCTTGGTGTTTTTGAATCACGTAAATTTTTCCGCCACTTGTTTTTTCGTTACCTTTCGGCTCGTTTGTCTTTTCGAAGTCTCTTTTCTTCCAGTATTTTTCAAGTCCCATTTATCCAACTCTCAGAAGAATATAAAAATAACAGCCTATGTATATATTTGATTTTGGAATAAAGAAAAAGATAAAAAGTCCCAACAGCCTCTTTATTTTTCTTTCATTTGGAGGAATTCTGTGGTGGTTGTCTGGCTGTATAGCCTAGCGAGTGTTGTTATTGTTAGTTTAATCTCTCTAGTCGGCGTTTTGACTTTTTCGTTAAAAGAAGAAGAATTAAAGAAGATACTCTTGTATCTCGTAAGTTTTTCTGCTGGAGGACTTTTCGGAGACGCTTTCATTCACCTGATTCCAGAAGCAGCAGGGAATAACGGTTTTGAATTGCATATATCCTTATACATTCTAACGGGTATAATTACCTCGTTTGTTGTAGAGAAGTTCCTCCAGTGGAGACACTGCCACATACCAACCTCAGAGGAACATCCCCACTCCTTCGCCTACATGAATCTCTTTGGCGACGCTGTTCACAATTTCATAGACGGCCTAATAATAGGTGGAAGCTACCTGGCAAGCATACCCTTAGGAGTAGCCACCACCCTAGCCGTCGTTTTCCACGAAATTCCTCAAGAAATTGGAGACTTCGGAGTTCTGATCTACGGAGGATTCGACAAATCTAGGGCCATTGTCTTCAATTTTTCAACAGCAATCACGGCAATATTTGGAGCCATTGTTGCCCTCAGCATAGGTTTTCTCATCCAAGATTTTGTTCCATTTTTGATACCTTTCGCTGCAGGCAACTTCATTTACATAGCAGGTTCAGATTTGATCCCAGAACTTCGTAAAGAAGAGGCTGGACTTTTAAAATCAGCATTGCAGCTAACAGCCTTTGTCCTTGGAGTTCTTCTTTTGTTCTCACTAGTCTTCTTAGAATGAGTTTCCTTCTATGTAAGAGAATATATCTTCTGTCCCCTATTTCCTGTGCACCCTGCAACTTTTGTTCTGTTGTTTTTGTTTTCAATTGAGATGTGCATGTGATCGATCGGATGTTTTGTACGGTGGAGTCTTGCGCCTGTTTTTATGTTAGTATGCATTTGTTGTTTATTAAATAATGCGTGTGCACGCGCACAAAGGAAAAATGGCTTCTGAAAGAGTTCAACAGTTAAATGTTACGGATTTTGTGTTAATCATTGGTTTGATGTTTAGAAATATGTATGTTTGCTCTACAATTCTACGACAAGGTTTATTAAGTATTAATACAACAGATTCTTATTGAGGGTGCTCAACAATGAGTGTTCTAACCAAACAGAAAAACGATTGTGACAAAGCTTTAAAAGCTATAGACAAAGTTCTCAGAAAAATCTTCGGAAACCAAGCCACAATCCTCATATACAAACATCTAGAAAATTGCTATTCACTTAGGCAAGACGAAATCGTTGAAAAGATAGATGTTTTCGAAGAAGGACTTGAAGAATTCCTAATGTCAGGAGCTCACATCATTAAAATGAAAATTTTAGAAAACGTATACTCAAGCTATGGCTTACCCAACAGATTAGAATTCGAAAGAGAAAGCAACAAACACGACTTTGTTAGCCAAATGAAAATACTAACACGAAAAGCCTAACCAAAAATAAGCGTGCACAATCCTTACCTGGGAATTCTCCTATCCGAATTCTTTTCCAGTCCATTTATCATGTCTTTTATGACTGAAACCGACTTCTTAAACTGTTTCTTAGCTTCGGGGCTTAATTTAAGTTCTAAAATTCTCTCGACACCGTTTTTTCCGAGAATCACAGGCACACCGATGGAAACATTTGAAAAACCATATTCACCCTGTAGAAAAGTGGAAACGCTCATTACTCTGTTTCTGCCCCTCAAAACAGCGTCGACCATGATAGCTATGACGACTGCTGGTGCATACGTTGTAGCTCCCTTTAGTTTTAGGACATCAGCACCAGAGGTTCTTGTCAAGCGCACTACTTTCTCAATCTGCTTTTTTTCAAGCAAATCTGCTATTGGTATCCCAGAAACAGTAGCATAATCCACGAGGGGCACCATAGAATCCCCATGCTCGCCTATGACCAATGCACGGGTATCCTCTCTGGAAACATTTAATTCAGTTGCTATGTAAGATCTGAAGCGCATAGTATCAAGGGTGTTTCCCATCCCAAAAACTCTGCTTCTCTTAAAGTTTGATTCTTTGTAAGCTACGTAAGTCATTATGTCGACAGGATTCGTCACAACCATGAGCTTACATTCGGGAGCATATCTCACAACCTCTTTTACTATAGATTTCACTATTTTGGAATTAACATCCACAAGGTCAAAACGTGTCATTCCGGGTTTTCTTCCGGCACCCGCAACAATAACCACGACTTCTGAACCTTCCATTTCACTGAAATCGTTGGTTCCCTTAACTTTGCCATCAAACTCTATTGCGGGCGCGGCTTGCATCATATCTAATGCCTCGCCTTTAACCAAATTTTCAGTAATGTCTATCAGAACAACGTCGCTGATCCTAAATCTTAGAATATTGAATGCTGAAGCGCTTCCTACTTTTCCTGCACCTATGATCGAAATCATAGTTCTATCTGAGATTCATTTGTTTAAAATAGTTTTTCGTAATTGTCACTTATCCGCGCGCAAAGTATAAGTCCGATAATTTAAACCGATACTTAGATCAAAATCATATTTTTAATGCTACGTCCCACCCTTCATGAATTGCTTGAAGGGCCTTCCGCGGTTCTACACAATCGCCTATTTCATAGATTTCCGGAATCTTCTTTCTAATTGCCTCAGCGAGATTTTTGTTCGGCTTTGAGCCTGCCGCCAAAACCACAGAGTCTGCCGGTAAGGTCAGCCTTTGTCCATTTTTTATGGCGAAAACTTCTTTCTCAGAAATTCTTTCAACTGTTGTTGATGTAAATGTCTTGACTCCGCCTTTTTGTAGGTTATTCCTTAGAATCCATCGATTGGAAATTCCAACATCCTTCGCGGTTTTGTCTAGCATTTCTAGTAAAGTCACTTTTTTGTTTCTAGCCAATAAGTAAAGGGTTGTATAGCAACCAACTCCACCGCCGCCAACAACAACTACATTCTTTCCCGGAACCTCTCTTCCAGCGAGCACATCCCAAGATTGAAACACGTTAGGCAAATCTATGCCGGAAATATTTGGAATAATGGGCGTCGCTCCCGTCGCTAATATTACTACGTCTGGCTTCAGCTTTGTCACTAGTGAAGGGGTAACCTCCTCTCCTAATTTAACTTTGACGCCAAGCTTCTTCAGCTGGACTGATAGATACTCCACGATTGTACCCAATTCTTCTCTACTTGGAGCTGCAGAGGCTAAGTTCAACTGACCACCCAGCCTATCACTCTTCTCACAGAGGGTAACCTGATGACCCCTCATAGCTGCAATTTGCGCCGCTTTCATTCCAGCTGGCCCACCACCTACAACAAGGATTCGCCTCGATCTTTCAACAGGATTAATCTCAATTTCTCCTTCTCTCCCAACTAGAGGATTCACCATGCATGTGATAGGAGAGCCTTCAAACAAATTATCCATACAACCTTGATTGCATGCAACACACGTTATGATATCGTCAAAGCGTCTTTCTCTGGCTTTGTTAGGCAACTCAGGATCGGCAACAAGTGCTCTACCCATTGAAATCATATCCGCTTTTCCCTCGCGCAGTATTTGTTCCGCCAGAATGGGGTCATTAATTCGATTGCTGGCGATAACGCGAGCTTCGGTTCCATTTAACGCCTCCTTAATGCCTTCTGCCAAGTAAACGTAGCCGCCTCTAAGCACATCCATGGTGATCATTGGAACCTTGGATTCATGCCATCCAGCCGTTACATTAAAAGCCTGTACCCCTGCATTCTCAAGTTTTTGTGCTATGACCTGCGCCTCTTTAAGCGTGTTTCCTCCAGGGATCAACTCGTCGCCTGAAATTCTACACATAATAGGAAAATCCTTTCCAACGGCGTCTCTAGTCTTCCCAATTATTTCAAGAATGAATCGCATTCGATTTTCAAGATTCCCTCCATACTTGTCCTTCCGCTTATTTGTTGTAGACGATAAGAACTGGCTGATAAGGTAGCCTGCGGAGCAAATAAACTCAACAGCGTCAAATCCCGCTTCCTTCACTCTCTTAGTCCCTTGGGCGAAATCGTCTTCAAGCTTTTCGATTTCCGGAATCGTGAGAGGTCTAGGCTTTTGGCGAGAAAGAATCGGCGGGGCGACATCAGACGAAGAAACTGGTTGTCGACCAGTAATGACAGTAAATTCGTATCGGCCGGGATGCCACAACTGCATTGCAGTCTTGGCTCCAAAAGAATGAATTGACTTTGCCAAGTCTCGTAAGCCGGGGATAAATTTGTCGTCACTAACACTAATAACGTAGTTTGTGCCAGGCTCAACGGAGCTGATTCCAATAACAATTAAGCCTACACCGCCCCTTGCCCTCGCAACAAAGTAGTTCTTCAGTTGATCGTTAACTTCTCCAAATGCGAAGCCCGTGGTGAGAGCAGGCATTACAAGTCTGTTCCTGACTTCCATCTTTCCAATGTTGATTGGAGTAAACAGTTTGGTTAAATTCATTTACGTTCCCACTTAGAAATAGAACAGATCAACATCGTGCTATATAATACTAGAGTTTCTGAAGCAACTTTATAAGTGCAGACCTAAGAGTAACTAAAAATCGCTATTACACATGGCGATTGATTAAACCAAGAAGGATTGTGTGCTGGGAGTCGACACCATGGGACATCAATTTGTCCTCCACACACGCGCATAGAAACTGATTGATCTAGTATTTGGTTAAGAAGGACACGCATTTGTTTTATTAGCAAGATCGTTGAAAGAGTTAGTAGTTAAGGTGGTGTCTTTTTGACGTATTGCACAAAGTGTGGGAAAAAATTGCCTGAAGGAGCAGAGTTTTGCCCAACCTGTGGAGCCACTGCTAGGCCTGACGTTGGCTTACATGGGACGGCTGCTGAAAAAATTGGGCAGGATCGTTTTTTGCAGGAACATTGGATCAAAAGGATTATTGCAATCGTGATTGATTCTATCATAGTTGGTATCGCAACCACAATCGTGTTGGCCATCGTTTTCTTTCCACTATTCTTAGCCAACCCTTTTGCGTTTTTCAACTGGCTGAGTTTTCCCTTCGCAATGGGATTAATCTACGTTCTTTACTTTGCCATAGCTGAGTCGAGTTATGGATACACCATCGGAAAAACAATAGTCGGCCTCAAAGTTGTGGCGGCGGATGGAGGACGACCACGTTTGGAAAGCGCCTTCATAAGAAACATAAGCAAAATCTACTGGATTTTCTTAATTTTGGACGTAATCGGCGGTTTTTTCACCGCAACAGATCCTCACCAAAAATATAGCGATCGAATGGCACATACAACGGTTGTCTAACTTTAGAAATATGCACGCAATAGCTGCCACATTTTCATGAGATGTTCTTCGCAGGATTGCGACGAAAAATGAGTAAAGAACATTAAGAATCCTGCGATGATTTATGCCGGGAATTTTGAGACAATACTACCTGAATTGTTTGATAGTTTCTGATCTCTAGAGTATTTCTATGTGATATTGAGAAATCTTTTATATACAAATGAAATAATCATAAGCGGGTTGATTAATTGAGTCCCATAAATCTTTCTCTAGATTCAACTCTGGAAAGATACAAAGCGGTCCAACAACGGGATTATCAACTTACGTGTATTAGGGAATTAACAAATGCTGTAAATGAGGGAAATGATGCTATCCTTCATCTCCCAACTGGGACTGGAAAGACGTTCATCTACGCTCCGATCGCGATTGAAGCTTCGGAAAGTGATTTTAGAACTTGCATTTTATGCTATACCAAATATATGCAAGATAAGGTTTGCAGGGACCTTACAAACTTCCCGGGAGGAAACATTGCAAAAACCGTTTTCGGAGTCTCTGTGTATAATTGTCCTCGTTTTAATAAACAGGCGGATAATTGGACGTGTAACGAGAATAAAGAAGATTGCATGAATGAGCAATACCTATGTGAAGTATTGGCTAGCGAAAAAAGATACAAGGAGAACCCCCTAATTGTTACAAATTATTCCAAATTCCTGAAGTATACGGGAGCTGATTGGGATCTTGTTATCATTGACGATTCGCATAGTTTTGAAACCGTAAAAGAGCAAGCATACCAATATTCAGCAGATTATCGACTTGTTGACGAAATCTACGAGAAACATCAAAATGAAGAAACGATCGGTGATTTTCTCGGAATATTTTGTGATATCTTTGAGGAAATCTTTGAACGAGCATTGCCTCCAGAACGCAAACAAGGAACATTGGGAAGTGATTATGTAAAGAGAATAGCAGATGAGATTTTCAGCGAGGGAGAAGAAGAGAATCTGATAAAGGAGATTCAAAAACTTACTGATCGCGACAGAAGGGTTTGCGAGGACGTGTATTATTTCGTAGTCGCGTGCAAAAACGCTGCAGATCATAGATTCTACTTGCGTAAAGATTGGTTCAACCCGGAAGACCCGAAATTGGCGGAATTGCTCGCTCGAGAAGTCAAAGCCACCGGAGATTATAAGATTTCGGACAGATTTCGCAAAGCAAGGGTTATTCTTGCTACGGCTACGCCAGGAGACCCTGAAAAACATGCGAAAGAGTGTATACAGAGAAATTATGAGAAAGTAGGACTGCGGGTTGTGCCTGAAACAATACCTGAGTCAATTGTTGATTGGTTTCGCAATTTAGATATCTATTTGGTCTCTGATTTTGGCGATACTAGATCTCCGGATAACCTAAGAGGAGCTCTGAAGTTCGCAACAGATATAATTAAGATTGCGAACGTGAAAACACTCTTGTTATTTAAGAACTACAACGATCAGAAAATGGCTAAAGATTTCATTAAGGATGAATTTGAAGATATTTACTTCATCGAATCAGATGATGATGAAGATACGATTCATAGACAAGCTAATCGAAGTCGTATTATTTTGGCTTCAGCTTCGACGAGGGTATGGGAAGGGATAAGTATCGATGATCTTCGCTTGGGAATTATTTTCACCCCTCCATTCATCAGAGTCCCGGTTCATATAACATCTCCTACCTACCCTTACAATGAGAGAATAATGTTACGACGCCTACAACAAGGAATAGGTCGCCTTATCAGGGGTGAAACAGACGAAGGAACTTGTCTCCTATTAGACGCAAACTTCAACAAGTATATTGGGCGGAAGAGATTCGCTAAGGAACTTAGAGATAGAGTGTGTACTACAGATTCAGCCAATTGTCGGACTAAAGTCTCTGACGAGTTCAAGGAATGAGGATGAATGAAGGAATACCACGCCAACTTATTTGAGCTTCTCAAGACCGAACCAATTCCGCTTCAAGTATATGATGTGCAGGTAGATCCGGCTCCTCAAAAAAGACCGCTATTCTATGAGGTTTTAGGTATAACCGCGAAACTACTAACCAAAAAACTGAAAACTCCAATTATTTCTGATGAAGGTCAAATCAAAGCCGTTGGCAACGGTTTATCTGAACCTTCTTGGCATCACAAGGTGCCTATACCCGAAATGAATGAATTTGAGGTAGAGCTAAGATTTGTTGAGGAAAGGGAATCAAGACTATCGGATTTCGATGAATACACACGCCTAGTAAACAGAATAATTGATGTAGCCCTAGTTTACCTATCCGATGATTTCTATAAATACCACCCAAATGCCCCGTACATTCTTAAAAAAGAGCCCACTTTTGACTCTAATCTTATTGAAAACACGGGGATTATTGACTACAAAGTCTATTACAGAGGCTTGAGGCTTTATCACGGTAAACCTTACTTGTTGGTTAACCGCGGTACTCAACTTATTTCCTACATCAATCTTTTAAATGAAATGAAGTGTCTGTTAAGACATTTCGCCAAGATAAGGCAAAAGCCCGTCGATTCCTTCGACTTCTATGATCCACCTGCTTCCTTTATCGCTTATGTGAATAGCATATTTCACAGTAAGAGTGCAAATGTAGTGAGCTATCCCGGACCAAGCATCAGAAATATTCAAGCCGTCACATGGGAGTATAGAGGAGGAGATGTTGCACCAGGTCAGTCCATGGCATCTTGCGATTATTTAGCTAAATATTACGGAATACGAGGATTAGACAGAAATCAACCTCTAATTAAGTATGTTCTAGAAACACCTCAAGGACCCGTCACTCAATTTCACGTCCCTGAAGTACTTTCGATTGGACATAACTTCAAAGACCTACAGAAGATCATTCCGCCTTGGCAGAGGAAAAAAGTCTGGGACTTCATCAACCCAAATTGCATGATTCAAATGAGGGAGATCTTCGCAGTCATTAGACAAATCGAATCCAATCTACGCCTAAACATGTCGCTGATCTATCCATCAAAGATTGAACTCTCAACAACACCTGTAGACATAACGGAGAATATAGCTGGACCAGAAAAAATAGATATTTCCTTTTCAAACAAAGATTTAAGCCTTGATTCCCCGTATGACGAAGAATTTTATAGACGATATGGAAAATCATTACGTTTTATCAATCCCGTTTCAAGAGAGGTTAGGGCACTTGTACATCTCGAGAAAAAGTCACCTGATATTCATGAATTTATCATTTCCCTACAAGAAGAATTCAAAAGAAGAAATGGTAAGAAACTTATCGTTGAATATGACGACCTCAACTTCAAGGAGAAGAACTACAAAGGGTATGATCTTGTAATTACGATATCTGAATCAGATGAGCTCTACAACCAATGCAAAACAATAATCCAGAATGAAGAGGGCATTCTGCACCAAAATATCAAACCAGAAAGTGCTAATTCTGATTCGCTAATCCCTCTCGTCATGCAATTGTCTCTTATGCTTGGGGCAGATCCGTGGCTATTAAAAAAGTTTGATCCGCACCTTTTGTTGATTGGACTGAATTTCTATAGATCACCTTTCTCAGGCAATGAACGATATTTTTATAATATGTTAGACGGTTCAGGGAAACTGCTGTTTCAATCACCGTCCTACTCTCCAGACGATCTAGATTCGGTCTTAGATGAAGTAACTAAGAGCCTGAGCGGGTATAGGCGCGTTCTGTTCTTCTTGTCCTTCAATCAGATCAGTTTTCAAGAGAATCTTGTCCAAGAGCTGGAAAAGATTGAAAATCTTGAGTACATGATTCTTCTAATCAAAAATTGGGATAATTTAAGGATTTTTGAAACTTGGAAGCCCACGTTAATCAAACATCGAAGACGCAGAATCACACGACATGTCAAATATCCATTTGAATCTTATGAAAGTGCCCCTCAAGGAATAATCCTGAAAGCAGGAGGTGATAGATATTATCTCGTCACAAGTCGCTCAGTAAGACATGAGACTGGGTTCAGAGGATGCCCTATTCCCATTAGAATAGCGATTTTTTCGCATAGAGGCACTTTCGACATCAATGAAGTGTTATCCCACGCTCTTTCCCTCTCAATGATGAGTCGCACTAGCGGGCATACAACTAGACTTCCCTCAATGTTGAACTACCTACGGAAGTATGCATACTACATAGAGAAAATTGGTGAACCGACAAATGAAAAAGTTCGACAATCATTGTTTTACTTATAGCTGAATGAGAAGCACTCAAGTTATTTTTGGTTATGGCGCATGCATCATTTTGGGTTCAGAAAAAAAGGAGAAGCTTTGCAGCAGTTTTCTGTTTCTTCACATCGCTAAGGAAGGGGCTAAACGAGGAGAGTTATGTCTGCATCCGAGGCAAGGTCGAGAAAAGCTGCCGCCCCAGCAATCTCGTCTACCTCAGGGATCAGGTCTTCCTTCTTTACGCCAAACATCTCCATACTTGGACTGCAGGCATAAATCTTTAACAACCCTGAAGCCTTCATTCTCTTGAGCAAATCATAGGGTGTAGGATACTTCATTTCTCCCAGCTTCTTTTTCAGTTGTTCTTCCATTTGTTTGTAGGTAGCTGGTAGCCCAGCTTTTTCTAGACCTCCCTTCTTTAGCATGTTGAGGCCCCAGAAAGTGAAGTATAGATGAGTTTCCATGTCCATGGCCGTTGCGGTGGAACCAAGTATGAAGGCGCAGTAGATGCGGTCTAAGGTGCCGCTGTGAACTATTATCGCAAGTTTTTTCTTTTTTTCGGGCATAAATTTTTCACTCCTTTTCTATGTTTTTCAAAACTTACGGTATAAAGTATCCGATAACAGTGTCATAAATCTTTTGAGGTTAAATAAAAAAGACGCCAAAAACAGACTTGCAACACAAAGCATTAAAATCCTTATGCGTGGAATAGGACTAAGCTGAGGTTATATAGAATGGTAAAGGTTACGGTTGATTGGAACAAGTGCAACGGAGACGCTGTCTGCGTGGATGTTTGTCCCGTTGACGTATTCGAACTTCAAGATCTAGCTGAATATCCGGACACTCAGAAATCTGTTCCTGTCAGAGCAGATGACTGCATTCTATGCATGGCTTGCGTGACTTCTTGTCCCACTGAAGCCATAACCGTAGAAGAAGAATAGAAAATAAATAACATAACACTAAAACCTGCACCGCTGTCTATTAGCTTGGAAAGTCAGGGTGGAACTGAACCTATATTAAAAACAGCTAATGCTTGCTCCGCAAAGATTGTTATCTCAACTCCATCTTCTTTTTGACATTGTTAAACTGAAACTTTAAAATCCACCAAACAAGTGTTTGATATATGCAACCGAAGAAATATTTCCAAGACATATTTGCTTACATCAAAGAAGCTTATCCTATTGTCCGTGAAGTAGCGCATCACACCCCTCTAGACCGCTCCAACACCTTCAGCCGCATGACGGGAGGAGAAGTATACCTAAAGCTGGAGTGTCTGCAGCGGACAGGTTCATTCAAAATAAGAGGAGCATACTACACAATATCGAAACTAAAGGACAGAATAAAAGCGAAAGGCTGTGTAGCCGCATCAGCTGGAAACCACGCTCAAGGCGTCGCCTACGCAGCTTCCTCAGCAGGAGTAAAAGCCACCATCGTCATGCCCGAGTTCGCTCCAGCAGCCAAAATTCAGGCAACCCTCGGATACGGTGCCGAACTGGTGCTACACGGAAAAACCTATGATGAAGCTGCAAAAAGAGCTTCAGAAATATGTGAAGAGAGGAAATCTGTGTTCATACATTCATTCGATGATCCTAAAGTCATCGCGGGTCAGGGAACAATCGGTCTCGAAATGCTTGAAGATATGCCTGACCTAGATGTAGTTGTTGTGCCTGTAGGCGGTGGAGGGCTAATATCGGGAGTAAGTGTTGCTTTCCGGAACATAAAGCCGAGTGTCGAAATTTACGGTGTTCAAGCCTCAGGTGCGCCCTCAATGGCTCGTTCATTGAAAGAGGGTAAAATTGTTGAACTACCCGCAGTTGATACCATAGCCGATGGGATTGCCATTAAACGACCTAGTAACCTCACCTTTGATATAACCAGAGAGTTGGTTGACGATATTGTTGTTGTAGACGATGATGAAATTGCTCACGCCATTTTTATGTTGCTTGAGCGGTGTAAACAGGTTGTTGAACCAGCTGGGGCAGTAGGACTTGCAGCATTGTTAAGCGAGAAAATTGATGTTAAGGGAAAGAAAGTTGGGGTGATAATCAGTGGAGGAAACATCAACATGTCCCTTTTGGCTAGGATAATAGAGCGGTCCCTCTATCGAGAAAGCAGATTTGTAAAAATTTCTGGACTGCTACCCGACAGACCGGGCACATTGAGGGACGTTTTAACAATAGTCGCCAAGGCTAGAGCTAACGTGGTAACCATAGAACATGACAGGGTCAGCCCTCATTTGAGCCCGGGTAGGGCTGAGGTAACTATAATCTTGGAGATACCGGAGATGCGCTATTTAGACGAATTGATGAGGATGCTGAAGAAAGCTGGTTACCATTTCTCTAAGATTTCAAGCAAATGAAGTTTCTGCGCGCGCAGAAAAAGGGGGAGAGAACCTAGGCAATTAGTATTTCTTTCAACAATGCTAAGCTTTCTAAGCTGTTCAGCTTTATTTTGTTGTCTGAAACTGTGTATAACACGTCTTCAATGTAGAGTGCGCGTTTGACATGATAACTGCTGTCCCACCAGTTTGTTCCAGCCTCTTGGTGAGTCACGTTGCCTTTCAGAATGAATCCTTTGGTTAGAGTTATGTTGAACACGAACAGTCCTTGCTTTATAGTATAATCAGGGCTGTAATGGCTTACTGACACTGGAATGGCAAGCAAATCTTTGGGATACGCAAAGAGGAATGCTTTGTGGTCCCGTAAAGCTGGTGTGTCGGACCAGTCACCTTCAAATATGTACTCGCTTATGTACTTCGGAGCACTTACGTTGCTGACATCGAAAAGCGAGAGTTTGACGTTGTTAAGCTCGTCTCTGCCCACACCGATCACATGATTCTCGTCATATGGGTGGAGATAACGGTTGAAACCCGGAATTTTCAGATAGCCCAATATTTTGGGTGCTGTTGCATTTTCCACGTCTATGACGAAAAAAGGATCTCGTCTAACGACCGATGTTGAAAGGTAACAACGGTTTGCCATGAATCTAGCCGAGTCAAGTGTTTCTCCCACTTCAATGTCTAACAGCGACCCAACTATACTCAAATTCATGTCCAATATGAACAGGTTGCTTCGAGGAATACCGTTTATCCACGTTGCAGTGGCGATTCTGAAATTTCCGTTGTACTCGTCCATTGAGAATTGATTGAGTTCGTTTCCCAAGACATGCCCCTTGGCTTCGGCGGTCATGTTGTTGCCCTGTATGCGCACACGAAAGATTGTTGTGTTGCCGTCAAATTCGGGGAATGTTATGTACGTGTTGTTCGGCGAAGCATACATACTGCTTGTTCCACCCAACATGAGGGTCATATATGTTGGCGCTTCAGTTGTGTTTTGCATGTTCATGGCAACGAAAGTGGTGTATTGATAATAGTTGTCTGAACCGTTGTAGAATTGGATCTCTGAGGGAGCTATTTCTTTAACTAATTGGTTGTTTGAGTAGATTTTGGGAAGTATTACAGTGTCATAGATTATATATGCTGGTTGGCTGACAACAAAATACACATAGTTTTCTATCATTCTAGAATTGAAGTAGCTACCGGTCAACATTAAGTCACGCAGTAACACAGGATCTGCCCTATCCTGAATGTCATAGACACGCGCGAAGGTTTTGATGTCAATCATGTAGAATCCATAAGTGTAGTGGGAGATTGGAACAACATACTTGCTTCCCAACACCGTCAAACGGTCACCATTCACAAATATGCCTACTGGGTGCAAGTCGCCAAAAGTTACGTTTGCTATCACTTCAGCGGATTCAGGTGGATAAGCTTGCACTATTAGCAAACTATCTCCAGACAGGACATACAAGTATTCTCCATCCGTTTTTACAATGTCTGCCTCGTCAACGCCAGCCACTTGAATGTTTGTGGTTGAGTAATCAACCACCAAGCCAGGCGAACTAACTTGTGCATCAAGACCCTCAACCAGCGCATTCAACCTAAGTACATCTGCGGGCCCATAGAATGGAAATGGTCCTTGAATCTCTGAATTTGACACCAAGAAGTCTCTAAGTTCTTCGGATGATTGGAATGTTGCCAGTAAAGATGAAGGCGGGGTTGGGATAGGCGGCAAAGGAGTTTCATTTTCTGGATTGTAAACGCCAAAATTGTATGCGAACGCGGTTACAAGGGCGGCTAGAAGAATGGCTACGGCTCCATAAAACAGAGTTTTCTTCTTGATTTCGCTTTCCATATTGATATCACTAAACAAAACACATGGCGATCGTAGTATTTTATACTAATTTTTGGTACATCCCGTTCTAGAAACTAGACAGGCTTCAATAACCATACCCTAATGGCTTCATACCAAAAAATAATGGAGACAACCGCACCAAAAAACGCGATGAACAAGTTTTCTCGGCTGAAGCCTTGCATTAACATTACAAGATAGATTACGTATAGGGTTGTGGAAAAAACCGCGTAAAAGAAGTACCTCGGAAACAAAAGTCTCCCCAACCTCACAAAGTGCCGAAGTACTCCAACCTTAACCTTGCTGGCTAAAACATAGCTCCCGCCCGCGGTTTGTTTTTTAACCAAACCTAACTCGCGTAGCCGTTCAAGGTGATGCTGCGCCACGCTTGGACTGCTGAAACGTAAAGCTCTTTGAACCTCTCTAACGCTCATTGGACAACCCTGTTTCAAAAGAAGCCAATAAACTTTCCAAGCCTTTCCACGAAGCTTAAATTCCAGTCTAGGTTCATCCTCGGCAGGCAACAGCAAATGCACCAGTAGTGTACTTATGGAAACTAGGCTTATATGTCCATTTTTTGGAACAAACAGAAAATAATTTAAAATATACACGTATTGGCGCGCAAACACAAATTTAATAGTAAGCCACTAAATCAGATGAGATGAACCATGACAATCTCGGAGCTTCATCTTCTCCTCACCTACAAATGTACCAGTGAGTGCGACCACTGCTTTGTCTTCGGAAGCCCAGACGCAAAAGGCGTTATGACGATCGCCGATATCAGGGAAATACTAAGAGAAGCAAAAAAATTGGGAAACATAAAATGCATCTACTTTGAAGGCGGCGAACCGTTTCTCTATTATCCCATAATGTTGAAGGGAATAAAAGAAGCTAACCACATGGGATTCAAAACAGGAATTGTCACCAACCCTTACTGGGCTACCACAACAGAAGACGCCACAGAATGGCTTAACCCAATTTCAAAACTAGAACTCTCAGATTTCAGCCTCAGCGAAGACACTTTTCATCAAGATAAAGAAGAAGGGAATAACCCTAAAAACGCAATTGAAGCGGCGAAAAAGCTTGGCATACCCATAGGTAAAATAACCATTGAGGAGCCTACTCCCAGCATTTGTGAAAGAGCTGGTTTAAAAGGGAAACCAGTAACTAAAGGAGAGGTTATGTTTAGAGGTCGTGCTGTAGAAAAACTGGTTGAGGGCGTACCGAGAAAACCTTGGACAGAATTTCGTGAATGCCGCCATGAAGACCTCGCGAACCCGAGCCGCGTACACATAGACCCCTTCGGATTCGTACATCTATGTCAAGGCCTTACTATTGGAAACTGTAAAAAAGAGCTTCTCTCAGAGCTTATTCGGTCATATGACCCAAGTTCTCATCCTATTTGCAGACCCCTCATAGAGGGAGGACCTGTGGCTTTAGTTAAGAAATACAATGTGCCACACGAGGACGGTTATGTCGATGAATGCCACCTTTGCTATTGTGCTCGCTTGGCTTTAAGAAGCAAGTTTCCAGAGTACTTAGCGCCCGGACAAATGTACGGAGAATTAAGAGAGTAGCAATTGCGCACGCAATTTACTTGTTTATGCCGTCAATTTTGGCGCCGCAATAGGAACATTTAGAGTTTTTAATCTTGTTTTCCAGAATTTGGTAGCCGTATCGACGGATTAACAGTTTTCCACATTTATGGCAGTAGGTGCTTTCTCCAGCTTCGCCGGGTACATTTCCTTCATAAACGTATCTTAACCCCACTTCCAAACCAATCTCCCTAGCCCTACGGAGAGTTGCGATGGGTGTACGAGGCAAGTCTATGAGGTTATACGTTGGATAGAACTGGCTGATGTGCCAAGGTATTTCCTCACCCACCTCTTTAAGGAACTCTGCAATTTTCCGCAGTTCCTCTTCTGAGTCGTTCAGAGTTGGAATAATCAGAGTTGTTATTTCAATCCAGATTCCTAAACTCTTGTGAAGCCTTATAGAATCTAATACAGGATTCAAGCGAGCACCACAGTTCTTGCGGTAAAATTCTTCGCTGAAACTCTTTAGGTCAATGTTGGCTGCGTGCAAGTACGGCTTTATCTCCACCAGAGCCTCTTCAGTGATGTACCCATTCGTCACGAAGACGTTCTTGATTCCCTCTTTACTCGCCAATTTGGCTGTGTCATAGGCGTATTCAAAGAAAATAGTGGGCTCAGTATACGTGTAAGCTATGCTTTCACAATTGTTCCGCTTAGCCGCCACCACAATTTCTTCAGGAGACACATCCTCTCCAATTATCATATTACGGTCTTTAGGTATCTGAGAAATATCAAAATTCTGGCAGTTCCTACACCTGAAGTTGCATCCCACCGTGGCAATGGAGTAGGCTCGCGAACCAGGAAGAAAATGGAAGAGCGGCTTTTTCTCTACTGGATCCACATGACGGGCAACAACTTTACCGTAGACCAAGCTGTAAAGCTTTCCGTTTCTGTTCTCCCTAACCGCACAGATTCCCATCTTCGAATCGGTTATTCTGCATCTGTGACTACACAAATTGCACTTAACTACTTTATCGCCTAACTTTTCGTAAAACATTGCTTCCTTCATCTTAGAGCCTTCCATTTCTAAAATGGATATAACCTCACTTAAAGATTCAAACCTTTTCTTAGCGGGTTAGGCTCATCAAATGCCACGATTTTTATTTTGAAACGGAGTTTAGATTAGTTGGGGACTGTTGCTCATGAGCCTAAAGAAACTTAGCGAAAAAGAAGCCATCGAATTTATTGTTTCTTTATTGAAGGAAGCAGGAAAGCCTCTTACAACACGAGAAATTGAAGAAAAAACCCGAAAAAAAATGGTTTCCTGTCCAGACAAGGCGCCTATATTTCTGAACAGGCTGCGACTAAAGGGGGTTGTTAAGGGTCAACTTTCAGCGGAAAGAAGAGGCTGGATTTGGTGGATCGAAACATAATGCTAGGTCCAAGAAACTATTCTATCGTATTCATCCATTACAAGTTTTACCCAACCTTTGTAATCAACAATTTTAACTTCCTTCTTTACCTTTTTCAATAGACCCCGAGCTTCACAGTCAGCTTTTAAAGCGTAGACATCAAGTCCAGCGTCCACAAGTTTCTTGAAATATTCATCGAACGTTAGCGCGATGCAGGAGTCGTGAATGTGTAACACACCAACTTTCTTTCCTTTCCGAACCGCTTCAGATGCCATGTCAAGAATTGAGGCATAATTCCCAACAAGCGGAGATCTACTTAAAATTATTAACAAGATGCTACCTCTCCTAAAACGCAATTACTGTTTCGTTTTCCATTATCAGTTTTGCAGCTTTGTCTATAGCTAATAATTTCACGTTGAAGCTTTCATCAAAGTCTATAGCCTTCAAATCCCGCTTAGCCACAGAATCCCTCACAGCATACAATCCAACCAAGTCTGCAAGAGTTTTTAATCGCTCATAGTAGGATTCCAGCCCAGCGGCTTCTGGTCTTTGATTCTTCAGCAGGCAATACACTCCATCGTCTATGAAAAGCAGGTGTGGAAGAACATCCATGGCAATCATGGCGGTGGCTATTCGAAAACCTTCAGCCGCCATCAAACTTCCATAAGGAGAACTTTTTACAACAAAAAGGATTTTCCTAGGCATCTACCGACACCTCAAATGCTGAAAGCTATAACTCTATCAGATTGGTACATTAATAGAGCCAATTCGCCTAGACTGCTTTCTACGGCGCCTTCAATCAGCGCCTTATTAGAATCGATACCTCTAAGCCTCGCGCTTTCTCTGCATACTAGAAAATGCACGCCCTTAGTGATCAACTCCGCAAGCTTTTTCGCAGATGTTCTCTGATCTGGCAAAATCTGGTTTGCCATCAAATTGTAAACAGCGTCTACGTCACAGAACACCATGACTTCGTTGTCTTCTTCTACTGCGGCTTTGGCAAATTCGTAAACAGTGTCTGTGTTCTGGAACTGCATCGGTGAAGAAAACAAGATTATGAGTAGTTTCCCCAAACTTTTCACACGCGCTATTAATCATTCAGTAAGGCTTCTTAAATGTCTAAGGTTTTAAACCCAATTTTTTCCTTACTGCTTTCTCGCTAACGCAAAGAATTTTCGCGATTTTTATGAACAAATTTCCCAATTTTTCTTTAAATAGTCGTAAAATTTCTAAATTCAAAATTCAACCACAATGGTTATAAATTCAGATTCATCTACAAATTTGACCAAACTGAAGGTGAACAAAAATGAAAAACACTATTAAAAATTTAGCAAAAGCATTTATTGGTGAAAGCCAAGCAAGAAATCGTTACACATTCTATGCAAAGATTGCCAAGAATGAAGGCTTTGAGCAGATAGCAGAGATTTTTCTGATTACCACAGAGAATGAAAAAGAACATGCCAGCTGGTTGTTTAAGTTGATTAATGAATTGAAAAAGCAAAGCAACGAAAAATTAGATGAGATTAAAGTAGAGGCAGTAGCTCCCACAACACTTGGTAGCACACTAGAAAACCTAAAAGCCGCGATTGCTGGAGAAAACTACGAATACACAAAGATGTATCCAGAATTTGCAGACGTTGCTGAAAAAGAAGGTTTTCCTGAAATTGCAGCAAGGTTAAGAGCGATTGCTAAAGCCGAAGAACATCATGAAGAAAGATATAAGAAAATGTTGAAAGAAGTAGAAGCAGGTACAGTCTTCAAAAAGAAAAAAGAAGTATGGTGGGTTTGTCGCGAATGTGGTTATGTCCATTTCGGAAAACAGCCACCGGAAAAATGTCCTTCTTGTGATCATGAAAGAAGTTTTTATCAGATTAAATGTGAGGAATATTAGGAGGAATAGAAAATGACAGAACAAAAACAAATTTACAAGTGTAATGTCTGCGGAAATATAGTTGAAGTCCTACATTCGGGAGTGGGACAGCTTGTATGCTGTGGCCAGCCAATGGAGTTGTTAAAAGAAAAAACAGAGGATGTTGGCCAGGAAAAACATGTTCCGGTAATAGAAAAAACAGGGAGAGGAATAAGAGTAAAGGTCGGCGAAATCCCACATCCAATGGAGAAAAACCATTTTATAGAGTGGATTGAATTAATTGCTGGCGGCAAAGTTTACAGAAAATTTTTGAAACCAGGCGATAAACCAGAGGCAGAATTTGGGTTGAAAGCAGAAAAAATCGAAGCTAGGGAATACTGCAACATTCACGGACTTTGGAAATCGTCTTAAAATCGATTTAATTGTAAAATCCATAGAGGAAATTGCGTGTAAGATAGTTGTGGAGCTTTTAGTCGTGTTCCTCAAACATCTTATCTTGGGTCGGATCATTCTTCCTTAACCATTCAATAAGCATGGCCGCGTGTTCCTTCTCTTCGTCCATATTGTGTTGCAGAAGTTTTTTCAGTGTTTCGTCTTTTGTAAGTTCAATTCTTTGTTCATACCAATTTATGACCTCTAACTCTTCAATCAACGATTGCCTCGCCATTTCCAAATTCTTGGTTTTCTCACTCAGTTTTTCAGGATTTTCATATTTTGACAAACAATCACTTCAAAATCATTTGGTTTGGATTCTTTTAATTAAACATTTCCGCCTTGAACAATTGCGGCCTATTTTTCATTTTTTGGTTTTTGCTGTAAATGAGGATTTTGATGGCAAATGAAGCATTGTTGAATTTCTATTGATGGATCAGAGAGTTTGCAGAGTTCACACATCAACCTTTTTCGTCTGACGATTTCGCAGACTAAGCAAAAATTTGCCACAAGTTCGTATTTAGACATACGTCTATTAGCCAGTGAGACAACGATTTCCTTAATCTTCGGCTGAACTTCCTCTACTTCTTCAATTTTGAGGACTGTACCTCTAACGTGTCGGGTATACTTACTCACGGCTGTTTGGGTGACACCTAAAAGCATTGCCACATCCTTTTGCTTCAATCCATAAGTTTGTGTTAATTCTCTTGCTATGGCTGATCGGATGGCTGGAACCAGCGATTTTACTGCGACTTCGCATGGGATCAACATGTTTTGCTTCACCGACCATATTGTTACTACAGAAACGTATATAAGCATGACGTATGTCATGTTTTATATGACGTATGTCATAAAGAGGCCTTAACGAGGGGGGATGTTCTTGCCACTCTTCATTCTTCCTTTCTCTCTTTCAGGGGGGCCAGAAACGATGATCTATCACGGCTTCTATGCAACATACGTCGTTAGGGGTCTCAATCATGGTCATTGAAATAAACTCCCGTCAATGGCTATCCAAGATAGTGAATAATAGTGCAGAATTGGTTGAAATTATAAAACAAGCAGATAACATTTGCCAGTACTGTGAGCCTATTTCTCCTATGATTTGCGTTGAACGATGTGAAATATGGAGAGCAAAAAACGAATTTCTTGAAATGAATGGAATGTTATGCACAGACGAGCACGTACATAACTTGCTTAATGCCGTCAAAAACGATAGACGACAAAAAGTTATAGAGGCACTTTCGGAACGTCCTCGTAGCATAAAGGGATTACAAGAATGCTTGAAAAGTAAAGGATACTATCACAGTCAGCACACCACAGCAAGCGAATATGTTGAACCACTGGTAAAAACGGGTCTCGTCAAAAAAGATGGTGTAAAGTATAGATTAACATTGTATGGCCAGAAATTTCGCGACGTATTGAACAGATTTAATGTTGAAAATATGTTACCACCCCATTCCCGTTGCTATGAAGAAGTAGTGCTGAAAAAATTGAAGACTGGACCGAAAACCTATGCAGACCTCGTTGCATCACTAACTCAAAAAAGTTTGTCGAGGTCTCTAAAAAGGCTTACAGAAAATGGACTGGTAACAAAGAGCAAAATCCCAAACTACGTTTTCTATTTCAGAACCAAGAAAGTGCCTAAGAAACAATTTTCGCCAACAGAGAAAAAGGTCTACGAAACAATTCCAGAGGTTGGCACATCCGCCCGTGAGCTTTCTAAGAAAGTTGGTATAAACCTCAGAAGAACCTACAAATATCTACGGAGGCTAAGGAAGAGGCGCCTCGTTTTTACTCGAAAGAAGCCTAGAACATATGAATTGACATCTTCTGGAATGGAACTTGCTAACTTCCTAGAAGAAACGGCGAATCTTGTCTTAGACGCCTCGAATGCTTCAGCCTTTCTGTTTGAACGTTCAAAACAAACCACAGAGACCCCTGCGCCTTTACTCACGAAGTTCTCTCCAAGACCATTTAGACATCCATGACAGATGAAACATAGCGAGCATAAAGCAGACGGGGTACTTCATAGTTTTTCACGGCGATGGATGATATCCGGCAAAGCCAGTATTGTTTTTCCCAATTTTTTGTCTAGACATGCCTTGACAAAGCCATAATATTCTAAGTCTGGCTTGCCGGGTCTGCTTTTAAATTCTCCGTGAAACTGGGAGGCGAAGAAAAAAAACTTGCGGGGTAGTTCTAGAATCTCAATTCTTCTGCCGTCGGGGCTTTTGCCAGAGAAAACAAGTCCATTCTTTTCGAGAACGTTCCAATAGTCCAGATTGACCTCCCAGCGGTGACGATGTCGCTCATAAATTTCTTCAGCACCATAGAGTCTGTGCGCCAGCGTTTCCTTTTTAATCATGATTTTGTGCGCGCCCAAACGCATGGTTGCCCCCTTATACTCGACGCCTCGTTGTTCAGGCATGAGGTCAATCACAGGATGAGGAGTATCCGGGTTGACTTCGGTGCTGTTGGCTTCTTCCAGTTTACAAGCGTTGCGGGCGAATTCAACAACTGCCAGTTGAAATCCGTAGCAAATTCCTAAAAAGGGCATGTCATTTTCGCGGGCAAAACGAATTGCCGCCATTTTCCCTTCTGTTCCCCTAGGGCCGAAACCGTAGGGAATAAAAATTCCATCATAGTACTTGAGAAGTTTCAGTTTGCTTGGATCCCCCTCCAGGTTTTCTGCTTCAATGTAGTCTATCAGAACCCGTGCTTTACAAGCGGCTCCTGCGTGTCGAAAAGCCTCGTTCATACTCACGTAACTGTCAACCAAACCTGCATATTTGCCAACCAATGCGATTTTAACCTCAAAGCGTGGATTTTCCAAGGCGTCAACAAATTGCTTCCACTCGTCCCATCCGGGTTTTCGTTTCTCAAGTTCAAGTCGTTTACAAACGTAATTACCCATGCCTTGTTCGTCCAAGATTAGGGGAACCTGATAGATTGATGAAACGTTGTATGAGCAAAACACTGCTTTTTCAGGAATCGTGCCGAAAAGCGCTATTTTTCGAAGGGCCTCGGAATCAATCATTTTCTCGCATCGCGCAACGATAGTGTCTGGTTGGATGCCGATGCGGCGCAACTCGTTTACGCTATGCTGGAGAGGCTTGGTTTTCATCTCACCCGTGACATCCAAGATTGGAACTAGGGCAATGTGGACGTAAAGCGTGTTGTCGAACCCCTCTTCCAGACGCATCTGACGAATCGCCTCGAGGAAAGGTAGTCCTTCTATGTCTCCGACAGTTCCCCCACATTCTGTTAAGACAACATCCACCTTCGACCTCTCTGCAACCAGTCGAATTCGATGCTTGATCTCGTCGGTGACATGGGGAACTATCTGGACGCATCTGCCCAAAAAGTCGCCGCGGCGTTCCTCATTGATGACGGCTTCATATATCTGTCCAGTTGTGATGTTGTTATTCTCGGGCAGATTAAGATTTAGAAACCGTTCATACCAACCGAGGTCGAGGTCTGTTTCACCTCCGTCGTCAGTCACGTAAACCTCCCCGTGAATGTAGGGGTTCATGGTGCCAGCATCCACGTTTACATAGGGGTCAATTTTTATTGCCGTAATCTTGAAACCCCTAACTTGGAGCATTTTTCCGATAGAAGAGGTGACTATGCCCTTACCAACAGAAGAAAGCACGCCTCCAGTTACGAAGACAAATTTAGTCATTAGCACTCCTTCGCGACAACAAAACCATAGACTACGCTCCCCATTAAAATTTCTTTCTCAAATACTCAACCATAGATTTGAAGACAAGTTTTCCGTCGCCATATCTTGGCATCGTTTCCTCTCTTGTCCAGTCTGGCAGCTGCCAACCATAACATGCTCTTTCAGGATGAGACATCAAGCCGAAAATCGTTCCAATTGGATTACATACGCCTGCAACGTCGTGGAAAGCGCCGTTTGGGTTCACCGGATGCCTCCCATCTGCGTACTCACCGTTTTCGTCGCAGTATCTGAAAACAAGTTGATCGTTATCATACAGCTTTTTCAAATGAGTATCCTCGTTTTCCTTTGAAAATAGGAATCTGCCTTCAGCATGTGCCACGGGCATTCTCAAAACCTTTCCTTTCCGAATTTTTTGGGTGAAAATACATCTGCCAGAATTTTCATGTTTAATATAAACCCAGTTGCAGTGATATCCAATTGGAACGTTAGTTGCCAAGGCTGCTTCGGGATATTCGCTGACCCCATCAAATCCAGGTAGCAGTCCGGCTTCAACTAAAACCTGAAAACCATTGCAGATTCCCAAGATCAGCCGCCCATCTTCAACAAATTTTTTCAAATCATAACGAAGCTTGGCCAGAGTTCCCTTAGCCCAAATAGCTCCAGCCCGCACGTAGTCGCCATAGGAAAAACCGCCTGGAAAAACGAGGGCGCTGTAATTGAGGAGGTTTCCTTTTTTCACAATCTCGTTTAGATGAACTATCTCTGCCCTAACTCCTAAATCGTCGAACGCCCTCTTAGTCTCTGCGTCACAATTTGTCCCGCCAACCCTCATTATGCAAACACGAATTTCCTCTTTTCTCATTTTAAACCTCTCAAGTTGCTCTTCCAGCGGTTCCTTAACTCTGTTAGACTGGAATCAACTACCTTTTCATCACCTAGACCATAAATTGAAAGATAACCATCGCTCTTAACTCTACCAACCGCTGCATACACGTTGCCTTCCATCAAAACTTCAAAATCCTCTTTACGTTTTTCTGGAACTTCCACCAAAAATCTGCTGTTCGATTCTGAGAAAATGAGGAAATCGTTTCTACAGGTTTTTCCAGCTATCGGAATTTTTTTCAAGTGCAGATCCATCCCGTATCCGCCACTGAAGGCCATTTCTGCAGCGGCAATTGCCAAACCTCCCTCAGAGAGATCGTGGCAAGACTTGATACTCCCGGAATCGATGACCTTTACAATTGAATCCATGGCCTTTCTGGCTTTATTTACCCTGACTTTTGGAACGGTTTTCCCTATGAAACCCTTCATTAGATAGTATTCGGAACCTCCCAGTTCTGGGTAGGTTTGACCGACTATGTAGATAAGGTTCCCCGAGTGCTTCACATCCACAGAAACCGTCTTTCTTACGTCTGGAATTATTCCAATGGCCGTGATTAGGAGAGTTGGCGTAACCGGCCCCAGAGTCGATTCATTGTAGAGGCTGTCTTTTCCCGAAATAAAGGGTGTTCTAAAACCTTTAGCAAAATCGTAGCAGGATTGACAGGCCCTCACCAATGAACCCAATCTATCTGACTTTTCCGGATTTCCCCATGCGAAGTTGTCGAGCAATGCTATTCTTCTGCCACCAACCGATGTGTTATTTCTGATAGCCTCATCTATACAGGAGGCGGCCATCCAGTAGGGATTTATCTTTCCGTAATTCGGATTCATTCCGCAAGAAATCACGATTCCCCTCCAAGAATCTGATAGAGGCTTGATTACAGCCGCGTCGTTGGGACCCCCATACTTTCCGTGTAAGGGTTTCAAAACGGTGTTTCCCTTCACCTCGTGGTCGTAAGTTCTTATCACTGATTCCTTACTGGCAGTGTTCAGTGAGGAAAAGAGTTTAAAAAAGTCACCAGTTAGGTCCTCTGGTTCTGGAAAACTTGGTTCCTCGTAGCTTGGTTCTTTCCAACTTGCGGCTCTTCTCACCCTCGGAGGCTGGAACATAAAGCCCAAATCTAACTCAGCAATTCTCTGCCCAAAATAATCAACTCTGAGGATGCCGCCGTCGGTGAATCTGCCGATGGGAGTTGCCTCAACATCTTCGCTTTCAAAAATTTCCAAAACCCTTTGAAGGTTTTTTTCCCGAACTGAAAGAAGCATTCTCTCCTGTGATTCTGAGATGTAAATTTCCCAAGGAGCCATACCCGGATACTTTAAAGGAACCTTTTCCAGTTCAACGTAAACTCCGCAGTTGGACCTGTGCGCCATTTCGCCTGTGGCACAAGAAATGCCTCCGCCTCCTATGTCTGTTATGGCTGAGCCCAATTCTTCGTCCCTCGTTTTGATAATGGCTCGCTTGAGTTTTTCTTCCTCTATGGGATTTGCGATCTGAACAGCTGGTCTCGACACTTCTTCGGATTCCCTTGTTAATTCGGCTGAGGCGAAGGTCACTCCGTGGATTCCATCTCTGCCGGTTCTTCCACCCACAAGAACGGCGAAGTCTCCGGGTTTTGTCTTTCTCACGAATTTTTTAATTGGAAGAATCCCTATGCATCCACAGTAGACTACAACGTTGCCCACGTAGCTTTCATCGAAGTAGATGGCTCCATTAACTGTTGGAATTCCCATGTTGTTTCCGTAATGGCCTATGCCAGCTACAACTCCTCTGAAAATATACTTCGGATGCTTCGTCCCTAGAGGAAGCTTTTCGTAGTCATAATCCAGGGGACCAAAGCCCAGAACGTCCGTGCAGGCTACGGGATCGGCCCAAACTCCGAGGATGTCTCTTATAACGCCGCCTGTTCCAGTGGCAGCTCCTCCAAACGGCTCGATGGCTGATGGGTGGTTGTGGGTTTCAACCTTTGCTGCTATCGCATAGCCTCTTTCAAAATCGATTATACCAGCGTTGTCTTCGAATACTGAAATGCACCAAGGCTGGTTGAGTTCGTCTGTTACTTTGGCTATGCATGTTTTGAATAGACTTTTTATTTCGCCTTTCGGGGTTTTTATGTTTCCTTTGAAGGTTTTGTGGTAGCAGTGTTCAGACCATGTCTGGCCAATGGTTTGTAGCTCAACATCTGTGGGTTTTGTTCCCTTTTTTGAAAAATATTCTTGAACAGCTTTCATTTCCTCTAGGTTTAAACCAATTCCTAGTTCTCTGCTAACTTGGAGGAGCTGCTTATCGTCAGCCCTTGACAAATCTACCTCAAAAAGTTCGTATGATGCTTCTCTTTTGACATATAGGCTCATCGGGCTTCCTCGATCTCGAACCTGTAATCGTCTTTGGTTGGGTTTGCGAGGAGTCTTCTACACATCTCATCCACTTGCTTCTCAGCTTCTTCCATGGAACTCGCCTCAAAATAAACCTCATAAACTTTGCTTACGCTCACGCTTTTCACCAAATACTCCAGTTCCTTTAGGGACTGGGCGGTCATCTCTCCCTCGGGATCAGAGTGCCCCGGTTTAAGGCAAACTTCAATTTTCGCTCGGTACATCATAAATTATAGTTGAACAAATAAAAATTTAAATTTTATTTAGACAGAAATTTAAACAAAGATTTAAACAGATTATCCTAACTTTTTTTGCAAACCCTTACCCTGACCTTACTGCAAGTTCCTTCTTTGCCAAGAATTCTTTGACTTCTTTTATGCTATAAGTTTCGTAATGGAAAATGCTTGCTGCCAAAGCAGCGCTAACCTGAGTTTTTTGAAAAACCTCATGTATGTGTTTTGGAGTGCCACAGCCACCTGAGGCTATCACGGGTATGCTAACCCTTTCATTTATTACCTTGGTTAAAGAAATGTCGTACCCTTCTTTAGTGCCATCTTTATCCATACTTGTGAGCAAGATCTCTCCAGCTCCTCTCTCCTCAACTTCTAAAGCCCACTTTATTGAATCTAATCCAATAAATTTTCTACCGCCATAAATAGAGCATTCAAACCAACAAAGGCCTTCAGGAGTTTCTACGACGACTTTATTCTGGGCCTCTTCTTGGTCTGTTACATATCTTCTTTTTGCGTCAATTGCAACTACGCATGCTTGACTTCCAAAATACCTTGCCAATTCACTTACTATAGTTGGATCTTTTATGGCCGCAGTGTTTATAGATATTTTATCGGCACCAGCGTTGAACACCTTTCTTGCCTCTTTGATGTTGCGAATGCCCCCGCCTACCGTTAACGGAACAAAAACTTTTTCTGAGGTTTTTTCAATTACACGCGCCATTGTTTCCCTTTTTTCATGGCTTGCGGTTATATCGAGAAAAACTATTTCGTCTGCCCCGTCTTTGTAGTATTTCTCAGCAAGTTGCCAAGGAATTCCAGCATATTTGATTTGTTTGAATTCTATTCCTTTAACCACTCGTCCTTCCGGAAAGGCAAGGTCACAGTCAAGACAAGGAATTATCCTGTGGCAAAGCATTTTCATAACTCCACGAAATTCTTCAGGATTTGCAAGCCTAAAGCTCCACTCTTTTCTAGATGAAACTGAGTCCCGAAAACATTCTTTTTCCATACACTCGCAGTTATTTCGCAACCGTAACTTGTGGTAGCAGCAACCACGTTTTCTTCTGGTAAGGCATGGTAGGAGTGGATAAAGTAAGCGTACCCTTTATCAATGCCTTTAAACAAGGGACAAGCCTCCTTTCTGATTTCCAATGAGTTCCACCCAATATGAGGCAGTCTCAGCTTTGTCCCAATTTTTACAACCTTTCCTTTCATTAGCCCTAAGCCTTCTGTTGCAGGAGATTCTTCAGAACCTTCGAAAAACATCTGCAATCCCAAGCAAATACCGAGCAAAGGAACATTAGAAGACAGAGTCTCCCTTATTTTTGGTATGAAGGGCTTCAAATTGTTCATTCCTTTTCCGAAAGCGCCAACTCCAGGGATTATTATTTTTTCTGCTTTCACTTCGGAAGGAGTGTTTGCAATTATGGGTTTTGCTCCCAGATGTTTCAAAGTGTTGCAAACGCTCTTGATGTTGCCCATTTTGTAGTTGAGTATTGTTATTTTGATGGTGGCTCGCCCCTCTCTTCTCGTTAGTTTTCTGCCATAATTTTTTCTATTCCCATTCAATTGTCGCTGGCGGTTTGTGGGTGATGTCGTATACCACCCTTGTTACTGATGGCAGTTCGTTGGTTATTCTAGTGGAGATTTTCTCCAAGATATTGTATGGGATTTTCGCGAAGCTGGCGGTCATGGCTTCCTTGCTTTCAACAGCTCTAATGGCAATTGTGTAGCCGTAAGCTCTGGAATCTCCCTTAACACCAGTGCTTTTAGTGTCTGCTAAAACAGCGAAGTACTGCCACAAACCTTCCATTCGGCTTCTCTCAATTTCTTCCGTCACAATTTTGTCCGCTTTCTTAACTATGTTTATTTTCTCCTCTGTCACTTCACCGATAACTCTTGCTGCTAGACCGGGACCGGGAAAAGGCTGCCTCAAAACGATCTCTTTCGGCAGTTCTAATGTTTCAGCAACCTTCCTAACTTCATCCTTATACAAATCTCTTAAGGGCTCAACTATTGATTTAAACTTAATTTTAGTTGGTAAGCCAGCTACATTGTGGTGGGTTTTTATCTTCTCTGAAAACTTTCTAATGCCAGACTCGATTCTATCAGGATAGATTGTTCCCTGTATAAAATATTCTGCACCAACTTTTCCTGCGACTTCTTCAAAAACCCTGATAAATTCCTCTCCAATAATCTTTCTTTTTCGTTCAGGATCTGTTATTTCTCTTAATTTTTCGAAAAACCTCTTTTTAGCATCCACTGAAAGGAAGTTAAGGTCAAGTTTTTCAAAGGCGTTTTTAACAAATTCTGGTTCCTTTTCTCTCATGAAGCCATGATCAACAAAAACTGCCGTTAGATTTTTTCCAAGGGCTTTGGCAGCTATGGCAGTAGCTACGCTGGAGTCGATTCCTCCGCTCAAGGCAATAACGGCTCTTCCATCGCCAACAGTATGCCTTATTTCTCGCACTGCCTTTTCTACGAAATCTTCCATTTTCCAGTTTGCCTCACATCCACATACCACAAAGATGAAGTTTCTCAGCATTTTCGTTCCATTTTCTGTGTGAACAACCTCAGGATGCCACTGCAAGCCGTGTATTGACTTTTCTTTATGCTTAAAAGCTGCTACCGGACTATTTTCAGTATGGGCAAGGACTTCAAATTCTTCGGGAAGCGAAAAAACCGTGTCGCTATGGCTCATCCAAACCTTTTCTCGTTTACCTAATTCCTTCAGTACGTCTAGAGGTTTGTCGATTATGGCGTAGGTTAATCCAAACTCCTTCTTTTTTCCGGGCTTCACGTTTCCTCCACAGATATATGCGATGAGCTGATGCCCATAGCATAAGCCTAAAACTGGTATGTTTATATCCAGAATTTTTGGATTGCATTTAGGAGCGTTTTTCTCATAAACGCTTAGGGGACCACCCGAAAGAATTAAGCCTTTGACGTTAAGCCTTTCATTTAGAGCCTTGATTTCTTTAGGTGTTATGTCGTGTGGGACAATTTCGGAATAAACTTCGTGTTCCCTAATTCTCCTTCCGATTAAGTGGCAGTATTGTCCGCCAAAGTCCAGCACGAGGATCGCGTCGAGCTTACTCACGGATGCTTTCTCCTTGAAATGCCAAACCCTAAAATCTCTCCCATATATCTTTTTTTAAACATCCTTTTTTCATCGTTCTGTTTTTTATAGTTCGATCTTTCGGGTAAGTGCCCTTAATTACATCTTTCCATGTTTTTATGAGGGAAATCGAAGGGTAAAGTGTATTCAGATATCCCAAATTCCTCTTCGTCGTCGTATGGTGTCTCTTTTCTTCCTAACCTAGAGGCTATAAATCCTACAACGATGCCCATGACTACAGCGAAAATCACTGATAGAATTGTGCCAGTCAGTTGCCATAAGGGGAATTTTACCAATCCAAAAGCGACTAGCCCTCCAAACACACCTGGCATTCCATGCAGATTATGTACCCCGCAGGTGTCGACTCCGCCTGTTGCTTTCTGCAATCTCGGTTGTATAATTGCGTAACCAACTACACTAATTGCACCCGCAATCAACCCAATCAACATAGCCCACCCGGGTGTTACATCTGCAACGGTTGCACCAATCGCTACACCACCTGCAAGTGAAGCGTTCGCTATATCCCCGATCTCAATTTTGCCTCTGATAAGAATAGTGAAAGCATAAGTAGAGAGGGTTGCACCGCATAACGCTAGAACCGTGTTAATTGCGGCAAGGGGAATTTTATCAACCGCTACTAGAGCAGAACAAAATGACGGCCAGAATATCCACAATGCCGCGCTCCCGAGCATTGCAAACTCGTTACTTGTTCTCGATGACTCTACACTCATCTCGGTTTCCTTTTTTGCGGTCAGCAGCATAATCATTCCAAACGCAAAGTATGCACCAAAAGCGTGAATCATCACTGATCCAGCTGTATCTAAGAAGGCCCCGCTCGGTATCACTTCACCGCTGAATAAAAACCATTCGTTAATAGCATATAACGGTGTAAATAACAATCCGATTAACAGATATTGCGACGTATTAACTCTGCCGAGTGGACCACCGATAGCAATGAGGAGACTGGCGGCCGCAAACTCTGCATATAATAACATGGATATGTTCGTTATTGATATGTTCGCAACTGAACCCCATAAGTACGGCCTAATTAACATATACAAGGGCAAAGATAAAGCCACTACTAGATAGGTTGCTGTTATCGATGTGTATCCATATTTTTTTATAAACACCATTAAAAATCCGAAACCCATCAGAAGCATTACCATGATATGGATCGATTTCTCATACATGAATTCATTTTCGGTGCTGACCATTACATTCTCTTTTCCGTACTTGTTCAACTGAGGTATCATGGCTATTCCCATCACTATAGAAATTATCAGAAAAACAGCAGCCCATGTTTTCATACTATTTTGCTTTTTCTCCGCCATAATTTCACCTCACTACATTGTTGCGCGCATCTCCCTAAACACCACAACGATGTTGCCCATTTACTATGGTGTAGTTATGGTTGGTGGGTGGAATATTGATATGTAGGTCTCGGTGTGAACTACATTGGGATGTTGCTCCACCATTTCGTAAATGATTTTTCTTAGGTCTTGGAGGCTTTCTGCTTCGATCACTACTACAGCGTCGAATCTCCCTAGAACTGAGTTGGCCATCTTTACGCCCTTGATGCACCTTGACCTCACGATCTCCTCCGAAGTACCTGGTTTCATAGTGACCATTACGAAAGCCCTTATGGTTTTGCGGCGGAGGTCCTTGGTTATAGACATTAGTCTGACCTCCATTTTCAAAAAATGGTTATTGACGTCTCGGTGTGGACGATGTTTGGATCCTTTTCAACTACCTTGTACACGATTTCATTGATTTTTTCGAGATTAGATGCTTCTATGACTACTATGGCGTCGTATCTACCATAAACAGAGTCTGCGTGCAACACATTTTTTACTCGACCTTTGATGGCTTTGACAACCTCTTCTGAGGTTCCGGGCTTTGTCTCAATTAATACGTATGCTTTCATTTTTGCTCACCTCTCCTAAACATTTTTTATTTAATAATCAAGATACTTCATGATCTCCCATGGAGTGACGTAGAGGCAGTACTGGTTCCAGTCGTTGGTCTTGTACTCTATGAAGGCGTCAAATATGTGGCTTCCAAGGGTTTTATGGATCACCTCGTCGCTCTTCATTTCATCCAGAGCGTCTTTTAACGTTGTTGGAAGCTCCTTAATGCCAAGGGCTCTCTTCCGCTCAGGAGTCAACTCATAAACGTCCTCGTCAACTGGATCGCCGGGATCAATCTTCTTCTTTACACCATCGAGTCCGGCCATGAGTATGCAAGGGAACGCTAAGTACGGGTTACAGGATGGATCTACGGAACGAAACTCCACGCGCTTAGCCGAGGCAAACTCAGGTCCCCTAAAGTAGACGGGTACTCGCACCAAAGCTGACCTGTTGCGGCGCGACCACATTATGTAAATCGGAGCCTCAAAACCCGGGACAAGTCGCTTGTAGGAGTTCACTGTTGGACAACAGATGGCGGTGAGGGCTCTCGCGTGCGCTAATAGGCCCCCTATGAAGTATCTGCCTATCTGGCTTATCTCAGCGTACTTATCGTCCTTGTCGTACATTGCGTTTTCTCCGTTTTTCCATATTGAAGTGTGGACATGCATCCCGCTGGCATTGTCAAGGTAAACTGGCTTGGGCATGAAGGTTGCAATCATCCCATGTTTCTTTGCAACATTTTTTGCTACGAACTTGTAGTACATGGTTTTGTCAGCGGTTTCCACCAAATCTCCGTAGCGGAAGTCGATTTCTAATTGTCCTGCTGTAGCCACCTCGTGGTGATGCATCTCAACCTCGAAACCAAAGTTTTCTTCAAGTATTGAGGCAACTTCGTTGCGGTATTCAACAGTTGTGTCTTCTGGTGGAGGTCTGAAGTACGCTTCTTTAGGTCTTAGGGTGAAGTTTCCAGGAGTGATCTCCGGTGACTGAGGGACAACCCTTGGTGCACCCCAAGAATCTCCTGCTCCACCTTTAGGGCTTACCCATAGGTCCCAAACCAGTTTCGTTGGGTCGACAGACGTAAAGACAAAGTACTCCAGTTCAGGACCGAAGCAACTGGTGTAACCCATTTCTTTTGCTTCTTTGACGGCTCTTTTTGCAACGTAACCCCTCGGGCATACATCGGAGGGTTCTTTGCCCCCGTAGGCTTCATAAATGTCTCCTATGACTACGGCGCTCTTCTGCTTTGAATCGCTGTTCCAGGGGATAATTGCCAGAGTTTTTGGGTCGGGTTTGATGATCATATCGGATTCATTAATTTCTTTAAACCCCCGTATAGATGAGCCGTCGAAGCCTATTCCAGCGGTTAAAGCGGGTCCCTTGATGTACTGTTTTGCGGGTATAACCACATCTTGCATTAGACCGCGGATATCTACGAAAGTTGAGTGTATCCAGCGAACTTTATGTGTCTTCAATAGTTCCATAGCTCTTTCCAAATCCTCCATAACTATATCACTCCATGTTCAACAAGACATTACAACATTGACGTGCGTGCGCATAATGAGAATATAGTCTTCCATACGGCCTATGGGAAACTGGCACTATTTTTGTAAATTTTCTACTCATGATTTCGTCAAAATTAAAATTGAAGTAATCGCAAAATTCCTTAATTAGACTTCGGATCAACCGCACGTCGCTTTTGTCAATATCCACAACCTTAACCTCCTTGCTTAGATTGGTTATTTCTCCATGTACGTAGATGACCCCGCCATGCATGCCTGCGCCCACAAACTTCGCTCTATGGCGTTCTTCATGTGAGTTTAAGCCAAGAACGAGAATCACGCCTCCTGCCATGTATTCGCCTAGAAAGGCCCGTGAACTCCCGCCGATAACCATGAAGGGTCTAATATTTTGAGACTCTTTCATATGAATTCCAGCGCGGTAGCCTACATCATCTCGGATAAAGATTTTCCCTTTTCTCATAGAGTAGCCAGCTAAATCTCCAGCATGACCATGAACCACTATCAGACCGTCATTCATGGTGTTACCACATCCATCCTGCACATTTCCATACACAGATATTTTTGCTCCATTCATGAAGGCTCCAAGATCGTTGCCTGGCGTTCCATAAATCTCAATTTTCATATTTCCATTCAAGCTGGTTCCTATATACCGTTGACCGTAAACATTGTAGAGTTCGGCTTTCTTAATGCCATTGCTATTTAATTTTCTTAGCAAGGCATTAAGGTCTCGATAACATGTTCCTTCAGCGTCAACTATAGCTAAACCATTTTTCACTCTTAGTTGAAAAGGCGTTTCGAAGCTGTCTACACTCCTTCCTCTGATATGAAAATCGGTTTGCTTCATCTTTAATCTCCCGCCATTTTAACGCCGATAACTCGGAGTTCACTCTCAGTTAACCCGACGCCTCTTAATTGTAGGCGGTTTCCTCGCAAACTTTCAATGGCGTTTATACCCATTCCGCCTAGCATCTCTTTAATCTCTAAACTCCATGCTCTAAGAAGGTTCACCAGTCTCTGCGAAGCGATTTCAGGGTTAATCCTCTTTGAAATTTGAGGGTCTGTCGTGGTGATGCCCCACGGACATCTTCCTGTGTAACATTTCTGGCATAGTGTACATCCCATAGCCACCAGAGCAGCTGTGCCAATATATACGGCATCGGCTCCTAAGGCAATAGCCTTAACCACATCTGCGCTGTTTCTGATACCTCCAGATGCTATTATGGAGATCTTATTTCTGATTCCTTCATCACGTAATCTCTGATCCACGGAAGCCAGAGCTAACTCGATGGGTATACCTACATTGTCCCTAATTATCTTGGGCGCCGCTCCGGTTGAGCCTCTAAAACCATCAATCACAATAATGTCAGCGTCAGCACGAACCATACCGCTGGCAATAGCTGCCGAGTTATGGACAGCCGCGATCTTTACTGCTATAGGTTTTGAATATTCGGTAGCTTCCTTCAAGGCACAAATAAGTTGCCTTAAATCTTCTATTGAGTAGATATCGTGATGGGGAGCAGGAGATAAGGCATCAGTTCCCGTTGGTATCATTCGTGTTCTCGCTATCTCCTCACTTACTTTCTCGCCCGGAAGGTGACCGCCAATTCCAGGTTTTGCTCCTTGTCCTATCTTAATTTCTATGGCTGCGCCGATGTTGAGATACGCGGGATGCACGCCGAAGCGGCCTGAAGCCACTTGAACAATTATGTGGTCGCCATACTTGTAAAGGCTGGGGTGGAGCCCGCCTTCTCCAGAGTTAAAGTACGTGCCGCATTCAGTTGCTGCTCTCGCTAGGGATTCATGTACATTTAAGTTTGTAGCCCCATAGGACATTGCAGCAAAAAGGATAGGTGTTTCGAGACAGAGTTGAGGTGCAAGTTCAGTCTCCAAAACAGCTTCTCCTCCGTTAGTTTCAAAATTTAGCCTATCATTTTTCTTTCCAAGATATGTCCTAAGTTCTATGGGTTCTCTTAGAGGATCAATCGATGGATTAGTTACTTGGCTTGCGTTTAACAGGAGTTTGTCCCAATAAGTTAGACCGGGTTTATCGCAGCCCATGCCCGTTATAATTATGCCGCCAGTCTCCGCCTCTTCCTTTACAGCTAGAATTGCTTCTTGAGTCCAATTGTAGTTCTCTCGATACGAATTTGGGTTTCTTCTGATGGTTATAGCATGAGTTGGACAAAAAACAACGCAACGCTGACAGTTTGTGCAGTTCTCGCTTCTACTATGGACAGCGTCATTTATAGCATCATAGCGATGAACCGCATAAGTACACTGCTCAATACAAATCTTACATTTATTGCATCGAGCATAATCTCTTTCCAAAATGTATTCGGGTAATAAGTAACTCTTCATTTACGTCCCCCTAGCATACTTTACAATTGTAGGAATTTCCAAAGCCTTGGGACTTTCAAGGCTACCTACTATAACTTCTCCTCCTGCAGGATTCCACATCCTGTCAAGTGTTGGCGATACTATGTGTATGGCAGCTTCTTCAGATGAAAGGTATAGGAAATCGTCATTTATCGCAGCTGACATAGGTCTTAATTTTATGCGATCTGTTAGTCCGATCATTTCACCTTGATGAGCAACTATTATGGAGAAAGGGCCATTCATAAGTAGACTGCTGTAAGTTTGTCTTAGAGCTGTTAAGATGAAACTTTGACTTGAATTCATAAATTCAATTTCATCCCACAAGGAAGGAGCTAGAATCTTAGCAACCAGCGGGATAGGAATCTTATGTTTCCTCACTAAAAGATCGAACGTGTAAGCAAGCACTTCTGTATCTGTCTGCATGGCGCATTTGTATCCATGCATTTCCAAGTAACATCGATTGGCACCATAAGATGAGAGTTCTCCGTTATGCGCGACGGACCAGTCTAAAATGTTGAAAGGTTGGGCTCCACCCCACCATCCAGGGGTGTTCGTTGGAAATCTTCCATGACATATCCACATATACCCCTCGTATTCTTCTAAGCAGAAGTATTCCGCGACATCTTCTGGAAAACCTACGCCTTTAAACACTCCCATGTCTTTTCCGCTTGAAAAAACAAACGCTTTCTTTTTAGCGTTTATCTTCATTACATTTTCTACTACGTAATCATCTGCAGTTTGGTTCTTTGCTTTAATTGTAGAGTTTTTGGGTTCAACAAAGTATCTCCAAACCAAAGGAGGATTCCAAACTTTAGCTTCTCTGGTAGGTATTTCCTCTTGTAATAGAACTCTAAAGGTTTCCTTTAGGTATTCTTCTGTCTCTTTTTTTGTTTCTTTGTCTAAATACATTATGTGTAAAGCGTAAGCGTCTCTATATTGTGGATAGATGCCGTATATGGCGAAGCCTCCGCCTAATCCATTTCCTCTCTCGCGCATGTTTGATATTGCGCGAACTGGATCTTTCGAAGGAAATCTCTTTCCTTTAACGTTCATCATCCCAAATAGAGAACAAGAATCTATAACTTTGTCATCGCCGTACGGATTATTAACTTCTCTTATGTTTCTCATTTCAGTCACCGAGAAGATTAAAAAGAGATTAGGCAGAAGCTGGGAATCTGAACTCCTTTACCACTTAATTTTTCGCCCGATCTCTATTAGAGAGTCTGGTATAGGCTTAGGGTTATAGTGTGTAGCGGCATATACTACTAAAGCGGTTTTCATGTGATTGTTCTGTCGTTTCACGTTTAATTTTTCAAATCTGCTTTCGAATCCATCGCAGGCAACATTGGGAGTATGATTCTTTGCACATAGAGAATGTCCTTCTATATCTTCGAAGTTTGCGCATTCGACACAAAACTGGTTGTATAGTCTATTCTCAGTTATACTCTCATGTTTGGGTTCGAATTCTTCGCAACATATGTAAGGTCCCATATTCTTTGCGCACAAGGCAGTGCAATCTATGTCTCTGCGATCTTCGAAGTTCGCACAGTCTCTACAGAATCTTGTTGCCATGAACTTTCACCGGCGTGTTTATGATATATATTTTATATAACTTTATCACAAATGATTTATATTACATATAACGAAATATATTATATACATGAAATATGTAACTAAGAGGGTGCTCAATGGAGAAAGATCTTGGATATAGGAGGGTTCAACGTACTGGAAGGGGATCATACATCACATCTCTCCCAAAAGATTGGGTGCAGGAAATTGGAATAGAAAGAGGAAATGAAATAGCATTCAAAGTACGGGACGATTCATCGCTAATTTTGATTCCAAGAAGGATAATGGAAGGAAGAAAAGAAATCGAGAAGCCTAAACTGAAAGAATATTCGATTTATGTAGATCAAAAAGGTGATCCCAAATCGGTATGCCGCAAAATGATCTCCCTCTATGTTGTAAGTGCGGACATTATTCGTATCCGTTTCAAAGATAGCAAAATCGAGCCGAAATTTAAAACGGCAATAAACAATCTTGTCAAGAATGAACTCCTAGGATCGGAGATCATAGATGAAACAGCAAATGAGATCACCATCCAAATTCTGATAAATCACCCCGACTTCCCGGTAGAACAGGCCATTAGGAGGATGGCTGTCATAGCCCTTTCAGCAAATAGGGACGCTATCTCGGCGCTAAAGAATATGGATCAAGACTTAATTCAAAGCGTGATTGATATACATGCTGATGTAAACCGGTTAAATCTTTATGTAATCCGTCAACTAAAGTTTGGGCTAGAGCGAAATCTATTCAGTGATATGGGATTTAAAACTCCAAAGGAATTTCTAGGCTACCGGATTCTCGCCAATGACCTAAAGAGCATTGCAGATAACGCATTGAACATCACTGATAACATAATCACTCTCAAAAAGTTGATTGAGAACAAGATGCTCTTTATAAAAGAATCTTTCGATGAAGAACTATACTCCCAAATCTTCGATTTCAATTCTTCAACGCATCAATTGTTTGAAGAAACCTTAAAGGCTATGTTCAAAAGGGATTATGAACATGCCGACAAGATAATCTCTCGACTAAAGCCATTTTTTGCTTTAGAAAAAAATCTCATAACTTTGATGTCCAGTAAAAAGCTGGATCCAAATCTCTCATCAATCTCTAGGTTGATCCTTGATAGCTCAAAACGTATTTTGGATTACAGCCGAAACATTGCGGAAGTAACGCTAAATCGAACAGTTGAGGAAATAAGCTCTATGCCGACTCTCAAATAACAGACAGTATCATCCGTGAATCATCGCGCGGATAAAGTACAGTAAAAGGGTCGCGATGTAGGTCGCGACATAAATTGTATATATGATATAGTCATGCTCTTCCACTACAATAGGATAAAATAGAGAAACTGAAAAACCTCGATTTGAGCTTATTTTCGGATTTTAATGCGGTATATACGCTGTACAAAACAGAGGTTGTACCACTCCTGCAATATTAAGGTGTTGCAAAAACATTGGAATTTTTATGTTAATTTCTTTATGCGCGCAACCATAACGACGAATTAGCTGTTTCCCACGCTTTTAACAACAGGTGTTTTCCGCAACTTCACCAAACATGTTCCCTTGGCAAACGTATCTCCTTGCCTATTTCTTTGAATTCCACGATTTTCCGCAGGTTCTCTTCAGAATATTTTAAGTGAAGGTTATGGTTGTTGTTTTGATCCAAATTCCTAAACATTGATTTAAGTTAAGAAAAAATTAAAAGGACTTAAGTAGTTGCAATCTTATGGGAGATGTTTGATTTTATGGATAAAGAGAAGATAATAGAGAAGGTTAAGCGGGAAAAAATAGAGTTTATAGATTTAATGTTCTCTGATTTGTCCGGCAATTTGAAAAGCATCACGATATCGCCTAGAGAATTGAGAGATTGTCTCGACAACGGAAAATGGTTTGATGGTTCCTCGATAGAAGGTTTCACCAGAATACATGAGAGTGACATGATGCTGATTCCCGATTTCTCAACGTTCATTCTTCTACCTTGGCCCCGTGACGAGAAAAAGGTTGCGAGACTGATTTGCGACGTTTATGACCCTGACGAAACTCCATTCCTAGGGGATCCCAGGTATGTTCTTAGACGAATTCAAGAAAAAGCAAGGGAAAAAGGATATATCTATAATGTTGGACCAGAGATCGAATTCTTTCTATTCCGATCAAAGGAAAATAGAACCTACCACGACACAGCAGGATATTTTGATTTTTCTCCACGAGATATGGCTACAGACATACGAGCCGTCATAGTATCTACCCTAGAAACGCTTGGCATAAACGTTGAAATGTCTCATCATGAAGTGGCGCCGAGCCAACATGAGATTGACATAGAATATGGTGAAGCTCTGAACACTGCAGACAAAGTCATGGTTCTCAAACAAGCAATAAAAACCGTCGCAAACAACAGAAATCTATACGCAACCTTCATGCCAAAACCCATCTTCGGCATCCCCGGAAGCGGAATGCACACCCATCAGTCACTGCTTGACAAAGATTGTGAAAACCTCTTTTACGATAAAAAAGACGAATACAAACTCTCCTCCCTATCACACTATTTCTTGGGCGGCCAACTTAAACATATAAGGGAAATGGCAGCCGTCTTAAACCCTACCGTGAACAGCTATAAGCGCTTGATAAGCGGGTATGAAGCGCCAATATACATTTGTTGGGGTCAAAGAAACCGATCTGCGTTGATTAGGGTTCCAAGATACAGCAAAGGCAGGGAGAAGTCAACTCGACTTGAATTGAGATGCCCTGACCCGAGCTGCAACCCCTACCTAGCCTTTGCTGTTATGTTGGCTGCTGGCCTTAAGGGAATCGAGAAAAAGATTGAACCCCCTGACCCTGTTGAAGAAGATGTATATGGATTTGACGACAGAAAACTTGCAGAGTTTTACATAAAAACTCTCCCTGGAGATTTAGGGGAGGCAATAGAGGAGTTCAAGAGAAGCAAATTGATGAAAGAAACGTTAGGAGAACATGTCTTTAACAAATATCTTGAAATCAAAACGACAGAATGGAGTGAATTCCAAAAAAGCGTTACAGACTGGGAATTTGAAAGATACAGAGACTTGTAAAAGTGAGTTAGAATCTGAAGAGAAAATTCCTCTAGTTATGAAGGTTTGTGGGCTCGCACTCTAAGGCTTGAAATCATTCCCATAAAATCGTTTTTCGCTACGACTTCAACAAAAGACAAATAGTCAATCCGAACACCGAAATCCAATTCACTCTCGGCATCATCAAAACCAAAAGAGACTAGACCAAAAGACAATCAGATAACCCTCTTTTTCTTTCCACTTATCCAACAATCTTTTATAACATGATGAAAAACTCTAGTTTGCTAAAGAAAAGAATTAAGGTGACAATAAATACATCGTTCAGTCACTAAGAACACGTGAAAACAAGGTGTCGAAAAATGACTGACAATCCATCAGAGGAAAGTTATCGTTTGGAAGGAATTGCCTTCGGGTTGGCAGATGGTTTAATCATGTGTTTGGGTTTGATAATAGGTGTTGCTGAAGCTACTTCTGACACTAAGCTCGTACTAATCACGGGAATAATTGGAGGCTTTGCCAACGCATTTGGAAATTCCATCGGGTTTTTCATGTCTCAATCGGCAGAAAGGGCATTACAAATTCATGAATCCACCAACCACGGAGCAACAACAAGAATACATTCACAAAGAGAAATATTCACAAACAGCCTCTTCTCATTCGCATCAACAATCGCCGCCGTGTTACTTCTATTATCCCCTTTTGCATTCCTCTCCATGAACCACGCCACAATAGCTACGTTCATAATAGGAACTATAGTGGCGTTCATTCTAGGAAGCTATGTAGGCAAAATAAGTCATGATAACCCTTACATAACAGGAATAAAATATGCTTCACTCGCCATTCTAGGAGCCGTGATCTCTCATTTCCTAGCGGACTTTATCCAATCCATAACTTAAAAAACAATGTTAAGACAGTATTGATTTCATACGTAAGGATAATCCAATCCTTTAGCAGCAAGATAAAGCCGCTAATTTTCGATGATTTAGTTTTTAGATTGAAAAAAGAAAAAGGGGAATTGAAACTGTTTTATGTAAACTCCTCAGTGCCCTAGGCTTTTTCTCTGTACTGGTATCTACACTGTTCTAAACTCATTGTGCAGTTGCAGATTCTGTTCGTGGCACATTGATTGTTTCTTTGTCTGCTACGGTATTGTGTTTGTGTGCAATCACAGGTGCAGTCTCGGTCCTGTGTTCTCAGTCTATCGTGGTCTTGCGTTTTAAGTGAGTCACCATTAACATTTTCGTTAGCAAAGGCTTGTATCGGTGCAGCGAGGAAAGCAATGGATAAGACGCCTAGGACTAAGGCTATTCCCACAATCATTTTAGTTTTACTTCGCATTGCTTTTCACCTCCGTTCTTTTTCTCACAAGAAGACCATGGTTTTCGTGTGGTTTAGATGTTCGGTGTAACAAAATGTTTCAGTTTTTGAAACAGTTTATAAGGAGTGTTTCATCCTTAGATTTTTTGAGTGAAACATGCGTCCCAGAACTTTGTTTTTCATTCTGGTAGTTGCCCTTGTAGTTAGTTTCCTTGGCTTGCTATTTTTTGTTTTTGAAGGTGGTGGTTTTGGTGGAAGAGGTCCCGGGATGGATGTAGAGGTTCCACGGTCTTTCTGGCTTATTCTGTTTGTTGTGCCGCTTGTTGTTGTGGTGGCTGTGTTGGGGTATGCTCTTGTTTTTCCAGAGCTCAGCGATGAGAAGCCCAAGCAAAAGCCTCTTTCTGTGCCCAAGGTTAGGAAAGGAGAGCCAGCTCTTGATGCAGTTTTACGAGTTTTGAATGAAGATGAGAAGAAGGTGATTGAGACTTTGGTTGATGAGGGGAGGACGATGTTACAGAAGGATATTCGCTGGAAGGTTGGTTTCTCACGGGTTAAGACGCATAGGATACTTTTTAGGTTGGCCAAGAGGGGAATTGTGTCAGCCGAGAAATATTACAACACGAATAGGATTACGTTGGCAGACTGGCTTACGACAGAAAGCAACTCAGCTAGCTAAGATGTTTTCCCTAATTCATGCCCAATAGTAACCTTGAGATGGCCCTTCAGTTATTGTAGTTTTATTTTTTGGGATTTACGTGCAAAAAATGGATGAACTTATGAAGGTTTGTAGGCTCGCACTTTAAGGCTTAAAACCATTCCCATAAAATAGTTTTTCGCTACGACTTCCACTTTTTCGAACCCAGCGTTCATGATTTTCTGAAGGTAAACTTTTTCATCCAGCGCTCCAGCTACGCAAGCAGCCCACATCTCCAAATTTTCTCGAATTTCGCTAGGAAGTTCGCCTTTCGTAACTATGTCGGAAATTAGCATGCGACCTCCAGGTTTAAGAACTCTAAAGGCTTCGCTGAAAACTTTGTCTTTGTCAGGCGAGAGGTTGATGACACAATTGCTGACTATAACATCAACTGTTCCGTCTTCTACGGGAAGGTTTTCGAGTTCACCCAGCCGAAACTCCACATTATCTGCCTTCATCTTTTCAGCGTTTTTCTTGGCAAGTTGAATCATTTCTTCAGTCATGTCCACGCCTATCACCTTTCCTTTAGAACCGACTTTTTTGGCTGCCAAAAACGCGTCTATGCCTCCTCCAGAGCCGAGGTCAAGGACTACCTCTCCTTCCCTTAGACCCGCCAGAGCGGTTGGGTTGCCACACCCCGCTACTGTTCCTATCACAGAATCTGGCAAGCCCTTGAGTTCTTCGTCTGAATAATCAATCATCTTGGCATATGAAGTTCTTGAACTTGGACCGCAACAGGTGGATACGTCGCAACACGAGGTTCCTTTCGCCAGTTCCGCATAATGCTTTTTCACATGTTGTTTTATTTTCTCGTTTTTCTTTGCCATACACGATCAAGTCCTATATTGGATGTCCAATACCATCTAACTGGGAATATTTAAATGTATCGGATACCCAATAATTAATGATCATCAATGACCAAGGAAAACTACGGAATATGTCCACCTGAATGCTGCGACATGAGAGGAATGCTCTCCTTCCTGATGTTGTGGTTGCTGTCAAAGAAGCCCATGTATGGGCAAGAGCTAGCGGAGGAGATCGGTAAGAGAAAGGGAACCAAACCCAATCCTGGAACCATTTATCCAGCCCTCAAGGAACTAAAGAAACGAGGTCTAATAAAATCAAAGAAAGAAGGAAGAGTAACCAACTACCACATAACAGAGAAAGGAAGAAAAGGAATTCAAACAGCTTGCGAATATTTCTGCAAAGCCTTCGGAGAAATCTTTCAAGAACGCATGAAAGTCAACAAAAGCTAACGGTTACATCCCGTTAAATCTCTTAAGGCTATCCCTAACTTGACTAAAGTTTTTTGTTGAAGGGGCAAACTTTAATGCAAATGCTGCAATCGATTCCTGCTTCACACCAAAATCTAAAGCATCTTTCTCCATTCACTGGCCATTTCAATATTCCAGAGTTATTGGACATAGTAATTGCATTGGCTGTTTTGTCCTCGCTGATTGCGTGGGCAGGACAGTTTTCCAAACATTTCTTACATTTTTCGCAATACTCACGTAATCCAAAGTCGATTGGCTTGTCCGGCTTCAAGGGAAGGTCTGTAAGCACTTTGCAGAGTCTTATCCTTGGTCCAAATTGAGGGGTGATCAATAACCCGTTTCTTCCCAGTTCACCTAGTCCTGCGTCGATGGCCAATGGAATGCTTAGCGCAGTATCGTTGCCGCAGGGAAGGGCTTGGTAACCCAAATTTCGAATAAACTGGGCCAAGAGGCTGGAGACGAAAGCCATTTTGGAGTATCCTAGTCCAGTTGCAGCAGACGCGCCAATATCTGACAGGGTAACCTTGTCATAGTCCATTTCTATGGCCATCACGATTGCAAATTTGAATTGTTTGGATAGCCTTATCGGATTTTTTTGCCCAGTTAATCTATTGTAGGAGTGCGAGTAGACCCAAAACTCGTTCAATCTAGCTATTCCAATCATGCCTGCTCCATAAAATCTACCTGCACTTTTTATTTTCTTAGACATAGCAACGGGATTGTAGACTTTGGCTTTCATAATTCTCATTTCTGAGTCGAGGTTTTCTTCAGGAACCTCAAGGCTTTTCCAAGAGTAGAGTCCATCGTTCCCGTGCATAAACCCCGCAAAGGTTCCTAGAGTGTTTGTCACGTACCAGGAGGCATCTCTAAGGGCGTAGTCTTCAAGTAAATTTTCCTTTCGGATTCGCTCATCACGAGTCTTCTGGTACTTCCTTTTCAACTCCTGAAAAGAGGGGTCCCAAGAAGTTCTACTCAACACTGTATACTCTTGATTGAAGCGTTTGAGTGGACCAATTACTTGATATTTTGGCTTTTCAACAATTTTTGCTCCCAATGATTTTCCCGGTCTGTAAAGAAAGAGAATGAAGTTGAAATAATTTACCGCTCTCGTTTAGGTCACGGCGATGTTTGGCAATCACATTGCATTCTTTCACTGCGCTGTCGAGCCACCATCAACTACCAAAACGGAACCAGTCACAAAGGAAGATTCCTCAGAAGCCAAGTAGAGTGCTGCGTATGCCATGTCTATGGGCTTGCCCAAGCGACGTAGCGGTATTTCGCGAATCACTTTCCGCAATTTTCTTTCCTTTTGTCTTTCACCTACAAATCGGATCAGTAGAGGGGTTTCGGTTGCTCCGGGGCAAATGCAGTTGACTCGGATTCTGTAGGGAGCACATTGTAATGCTAGTGATTTTGTCAACGCGATTATTCCTCCTTTCGAGGCGGAATATGTCGGACGACTCGTAGAACCTACCAGTCCCAACTCTGACGCGGTGTTTATGATTGAACCTTTGGTTCTCTTCATGTGGGGAATCGCGTATTTGCAACCTAGAAAGATGCTTTTTAAATTTACATCTATGACACGATTCCAGTCGTCCTCTTTCATTTTCCAAAGTGATCCTCCCGGGCCTTCAATTCCAGCGTTGTTGAACAGCACGTCGATTTTTCCGAAGTGTGTTATGCATGTTTTGATCATCATCCTCACATCGTTAACCTTGGAAACATCAACCACCGCTTGAACTGCTGTTCCTCCTTTTTTTGAAATCTCCTCAACTGTTTCTCTTCCCAAACTTGGTTCTATGTCAGCAACCACTACTTTTGCTCCTTCTTCAGCAAAGAGATTCGCTGTGGCACGTCCTATACCTGAACCAGCCCCCGTCACTATGGCTACTTTACCGCCTAATCGCATAGAAACCAAATCTCCAAACAAACTTTAGAAACACTATCGCACATATGAGTTTCTAGCGCCAAAGGACTGAAGACTATTATTTCGTAGCTTTTTCTTCGGAATGCCCGATCAGATAACCGCCGAAGCCGACTGCCCAGAGCAGAGTAGGGTAAGCAATCATACGTTCCATTCCTCCCTTACCTAAGCCCAGATAAGTGCCGGAGCCGAAGAGAACAAGCGCCACGAGTGACGTTGCTCCCAACAGAACAGAGAAGTAAGAGAGGGGTGGCTTCATTAGTTTGTAGGACATGATGGCAGACAGTCCTCCGAATAGGAAAGTAATCAGGGAAGGGATAGTGTGTAATATTCCAAAAGTCTCTGGAAACAATCCCACGCCCATTGCACCTACACCCGTTAGAGCCAAAAGAATGGAAAAAAGTCTAGAACCGAACACACGTTGGATGAAGTAGATACCAACTACCGCAATTATGCCAAGCAAGAAAACCGATGAGTTGAAGATGAGAGCCGAGGGACCAACGCCCAAGTCACTTATGTAATTCTCTGCGGTACTATAGTCGGGGTAAAGTGTTTCTGCTATGATTATTCCTAAAACGCATTGGACACTGGCGATAAATAGAAGCGCCCCAGCCACCTTTCTATCGTCATACTCCATAATGCAAAATAGCTGCTTCGATTTTTTAAGACTTGGGGTTATGAAAACTCAGAATTCAATGGTGGGCCGGGAGAGATTTGAACTCTCGACCTTTCGGTTATCAGCCGAACGCTCTAACCAAGCTGAGCCACCGGCCCACAAACAATCATAAAATACTACATTTATTAAAGGATTTTCTCACTCTCAGCTTAACCACTCCATGTACCGTAACCGTGCTGGCGATATTGAAAACCATGTTAAACGATCTCAGCGACAGAGTTTTGTGCTGTTTCGGTAATTCGGTCCCGAAACAATGTTGAGCTATATATAACCCCCCCTCCCCTACCCTAGACTACACAGAAGAAAACTAGCACTACATTTAAAAACAAAAGACACGTTTAGGAAAAATCTTCAAGGTGACCACAAAATGGAAAAAGCCTTAGAAGGCGTAAGAGTTCTAAGTTGCACCCACGTCCACGCTGGTCCGTTTTGCGGAAAAATATTGGCAGAACTTGGCGCAGAAGTCATAAAGGTAGAGCCTCCAGAGGGAGAATTCACCAGATATTTGGTTCCTTTAATGTATAAGGGCGAAAACTACTTCATCATGCACCTCAACGACAACAAAAAATTCGTCACCCTAAATCTGAAAAATGAAAAAGGCAAGAAAATTTTCATGGACCTCGTCAAAAAATCAGATGTGTTCCTGGAAAGCTACACTCCTGGAACTTTGGATAGACTGGGAGTTGGATACGAAAAACAGAAAGAAGTAAACCCCAGCATAATATACGCCTCAATTTCAGGCTACGGATACACTGGACAATCTAAAGACCTTCCAGGACAAGACTACACAGCTCAAGCAAGATCAGGAATAATGACGGTAACAGGATTTCCGGAATCACCGCCAGTATTAAGCGCTCATGGAGTAACAGATCATCTGGCTGCCATATACACAGCCTTAGCTATCTTAATAGCCATACGGCACAGAGAAAAAACTGGCAGAGGACAAAGAATCGATATGTCTCTATTTGACGCAGCAGTAGATTTCCTATGCGAATATTCTGCGAGGTACATTGTGGAGGGAGTTCCTCCGACAAGAAATGGAAACAAAGGAATTTACGGAGGATGCAACACTTACGAAACAAAAGACGGGCACATTCTAATCTACTACATTATGACCTGGGAAAACATGCTAAGAGCGATGGGAAGAGAAGACCTAATTGAAAGTACCCGTTACACTCTCCACAAAATAATATCCTCTTCAGATTTCAACAGAATGCTCAAACAGTATGATGGGCTAGTTCAAGAGTTCGACAGCATGATCCAAGAATGGGTGAAAACAAAAACGAAAAAAGAAGCTAATGATTTACTAAGCAAGGAAGGCGTACTATGCGCGCCAGTTCAGACCATAGATGAAATGTTTAAAGACCCGCAGGTCTCAGCAAGAAACCTGTTTGTGGATGTAGAACACCCCACCGTCGGCAAAGTCAAAATACCTAGAGCACCCCTAAACCTTTCTGAAACCCCTAGTAGAGTGGAGTGGCCAGGGTGCCCACTTGGCTACCACAATGAAGAGGTGTATGGAAAGCTTCTGGGATACACTAAGGAAGAGATAACCGAATTAAGAAAGACTGGAGTAATCTAAGAATAACGTAACAGAACAAAATTATAGGCAGACTCTGAAGTTGAATTCATTTCCTCTTGTATAATCCTTTCAGCACGGCTTTGTCAAGAGCGTGTTCCTCAACCTTGTTGAAGAAGTTGCGTTTGTTAACACCTTCCAGATGTTCGATGTCAAGGGCATAGATGATGAAGATGTATCTATGCGTCCCTGAAGGAGGACATGGTCCCCCATATTCTTTCATACCGAAGTCGTTTTCAACCTGTTTAGCTCCCTTAGGCAAACCGCCCTGCTCAATACTTCTTACATCTTTAGTAATATTGTGGACAAGCCAGTGAATCCAAGTTCCCATCGGGGCATCTGGATCCGCAACGCTGAGAGCAAAACTTTTCGTCTCGTTAGGCACGTCTTCCCATGAAAGTTGTGGAGAAAGGTCTCTTCCGTCACACGTAAATTCGGAAGGAATGTTGCTGTTATCTTCAAAATCTTTACTCTTCAATTTCATGTAAACACCCCAAACTTAGTGGATGCTGATCTTAATAAAAATTTGTTAAGGCAACGGACTATTCAAAATCTACGGTCCGTTAAGGCAGACTTTGATAAATTATATCTAGGAGCAACTCGTTTAGTTATAACCGTAAGAGTTGAGGTGAAGATTTTGAGTGAAGAACTTAAAGAAGTTGGATGGGTGTCACATTTTTTCGCAAAGATAAGTGTGGCAGTTATAGAATTGAAGGCTTCGATCTCTGTTGGCGACCGAATCTTCATCAAAGGTCCCACCACAAGTATTGAACAAACGGTGGAGTCCATTGAGATAGAACACGAAAAGGTTCAACGAGCAGAAGCAGGTCAGAGTATTGGAATGAAAGTAAACGACCGGGTAAGAGAAAACGACATCGTCTACAAGAAAGCTTAAACCCATCACTTTATTTCTTTGACGGCAAGATCAACCGCCACAGCACCTGCTTTCACAAAAAATAACTTCAATTACCGCTTCTAGTTGAGAATAGAGGTGATTCCACTCTGAAGAAAATGACAAACTCCAGTCTATACAACCTCGTCAAATTCTTGGAGATAACGGGTAGATTAAAAAGAACTCCAAGAGCAGGATGGGTTGAGGTAGGCATACGGCAACCCGAGTCTGTTGCAGGTCATATTTTCAGAACCTCCATTCTCTGCATGGTATACGCGGATATGGAAGGCTTAGACCAGCTAAAGCTGTTGAGAATGGCGTTGATTCACGACCTCCCCGAAGCAATCACAGGAGACTTGACGCCATCAAAAAAGACTAAAGAAAGCAAAGAGAAGGAAGATGCTGCAATAAACCAAATACTAGAACTTTTGCCAAAAAAGCAGAGAAAAAAATACATGACGGATTGGAACGAATACCAAGAAGGAAAGACCGAAGAGGCGAAAGCCGTGAGACAACTCGAAAAACTTGAAATGGCTTTACAAGCCAAGGAATACGAAAAAACCAAATCAACAAGCCAGAGCCTAAAAAGATTCATCAAATCCGCAGAAAAAGCCATAACATTGCCAGAGCCAAAAAGACTTCTCTCATATATTCTGGAGGAAAAATAATGATGAGCGTCAGGAAAAAATGGACCAAGAATTTTGCCCAGTCACTAACCGAAGACGAAAGAAAAGCTTTCAAGCTATGGCTAGACTTTTCCGAGGGAAAAATCTCAGAATCTGAGTTCAAAACAAAAATGGATGTCAATGTTATGCCGAAGATGCTTGGCAAAATGAGCGCAGCAAGAATCAACGCCCTAGAAGATGAAATTGAAAACTTGATGAAAAGAGTAGCTGTTTTGGAAAAGAAAATACGAAAGGTTTAGGCAAGAAGGCGAGAAAAGGTGAAATCTAGTATTGTTAACCTAGAAGATTTTCCAGCTACAAAAGAGTATGTCTACTTGAATGCTGCATCGATTTCCCTGATGCCTCTACCCGTCTTGAGAAAGATGAAAGATTTTCAGGAAGAGCTGGGGCTCAGAGGAACGGTGTGGTTTGATGAGGAAATCGAAACCATGGCTATGGAAGACGCTCGCAACGAAGCATCCAAACTTGTAGGTGCTGATATTGACGAAATTGCCTTACTTTCCAGTACAACCGAAGCCCTCTGCACAATCGCATGGTCCTTAGACTTCAAGCAGGGCGACAATGTGGTTACCACGGACATGGAATTTCCAAGCGTAATCTACCCGTGGATGAGAATTGGAAAAGAGAAGGGCGTGGAAGTCAGATTAGCCAAGAACAAAGAAGGCATAGTTGAGGTAGCAGACTTGGAGAAGCTGGTGGACGACCGCACTAGAGTGTTAGCCATAAGTCACGTGGAATACGCAAGTGGTTTAAGGTTCAACTTGGAGGAACTGCATCAAGTGACCTCTAAGCATGGAGCCTTGCTGGTCGTAGACGCTATACAGTCGCTAGGCGTGGTTCCTATAAACGTCAAAAAGGAAGAAGTCGACATATTCGCTTCAGGGTCCTATAAGTGGTTGCTTGGTCCCTTTGGAGCCTCCATTCTATACGTTAAGAGAGATATTTACGATAAACTTGACCCTCCATTTGTGGGATGGAGGAGCACAGAAGAACCATTTGAGTTCAAACCAACACAACTTGGATACGCAAAGACAGCGAAAAAGTTTGAGTACAGCACCACAAATTATGCATCTAAGATTGGGTTAGCTGAAGCGATAAAATATCTGCAAAGGATAGGTATAAAAAGAGTCTACGACCACGTGTTGAAGCTTACCGGGAATTTGATGCAGTCCCTATTGAATTTAAGGGGAGTAAGGGTCATAACTCCCAGAGAAAACGAGAGGAGAGCGGGTATCGTTACCATTCGCTTTGAGAAAGCTGATTACATTGAGGTTGCGAAAAAGCTTGGTGAGAGAGGTATAATTGTTTCTCCAAGATTTGAGAGTGTAAGATTTTCGCCCCACGTATATAATACTGAAGAAGACATGGTTAAAGCTTCAGAAGAGTTAAAGAAGATAATTAGCTAAAACCATTCATTGACCTTTAGTTATACAAACCTTAAAGGCATGCTATAGTACGTTTTTACCCGGTGTAGGCGTTGTCTAAGTCAGTAACATTAAACGATGTTTACAAGGCTCGAAAAGTGGTGAGCAAATATCTTCCCCGAACACCTCTTGTAAAGTCTCCAATTCTTTCTAAGCGGCTAGGTTTTGAAGCTTATGTCAAATGCGAGAACCTTCAACCTATAGGTGCCTTCAAAGTTAGAGGTGGCGCATATCTGGTTTCAAAGCTTTCAGAGGAAGAAAAACGTAGGGGCGTTATAACCGCTTCAACTGGAAACCACGGTCAATCCATAGCCTACGCAGCGTCTCTTTTCGGTGTGAAAGCCATCGTCGCAGTGCCTAAGAACTCAAACCCGAACAAAGTTGAAGCCATAAAGAATTTCGGAGCTTGTGTCGAATTTCGCGGCTCAGACTTTGATGAAGCAAGACTTTGGGTGGAAGAAGAAGCTAAGAGGAAGGGTTGTAGGTACATTCATTCAGCCAATGAGCCTTTACTAATTGCAGGGGTTGGAACCCTTTACCTTGAAATTATGGAGGACCTTCCAGACGTCGAAGCCATAATAACTCCTATAGGTGGCGGTAGCGGTGCCGCAGCAGCATGTATTGTGGCGAAATCCATAAATCCTGAAGTGAAAGTTATCGGCGTCCAAGCTGAAAAAGCTCCTTCAGTCTACTTGTCTTGGAAAAATGAGAAGTTTATTGAAACCAATTCAGCTGAAACCTTTGCTGATGGACTCGCCACAAGGGTTCCCTTCAAATTTACACTTGACATCATCAACAAGTCTATAGATGACATTGTTCTTGTAAGCGATGATGAAATGAAAAAGGCGGTTCTAATACTTCTTGAGACAACTCATCAACTTGCAGAGGGAGCTGGAGCCGCTTCAACAGCAGCTGCCTTTAAGCTTAAGAAGAAACTTCAGGGAAAGAAGGTTGCCCTCGTCTTAACTGGAGGAAACTTAACCCTCCAAAACCTTCAAAGCATATTAAAAGACCCATATGTTGCCTAAGACTTTCTGGTTCTCCTTATCTGTATTCCCTTCTCCAGAGCGATAACTTCTACAAGTTCCTTTATACCAGAGGTTCTTATCTTTTTGTCAAGCACTTCTTCAATTTGGAAAACACCAGCAGGGTTATTCATATTCACTAGGATTTGAACGGGCTTCCGGTCTCCACTCTCGATCTCAACTTTCGTGATGGAGAGAGCGGAAAGTGAGTGAATGTCTACTTTTCCAGTTCTGTAGGGGATTCTAGCTCTGCCTTCAGCCATGTCGGTTCCATCCGCCACCTTTGCCACACCCGCCTCCACGCTTAGGCACTCAACTTCCTCGTCGTGGGAGAATATGGAGTGAAGTATTTCTGACTTCAACCTTACTGAAAGAGCTGGATTCTCGGGGTAAACTTTCTTGAGAAGTCTGTTGAGGATGAGATTTGCAATCACACAACCGTGGATGTGATGATCAATACGGTGAATACTATTTCCTAAATCGTGAAGGTAGGCTCCGCAAAGTACAATAACCTTTGCATCTTCCAGGGAACAAACATCTTTTTCAACGGTTGTGGGCGTAACTTTCTTGGTTAGGAGGTCGAAAATTTCTAAGGCGCTTCCCGACGCGATTCTCGAGTGAACTGGACCGTGGTCATTGTACATCATGCGCTCCACTGCCATTACATTTGCCATACGAAGACAACTCTGAATCTCTACGTCTTTTTCCAGCAAACGAAACATCTTTTCAACTTTCGGTTCTTTCAAATGGGAATCTATAAGATTTGAAGAAACCACCACCATTTTTCATCCACCACCTTAACACTATAGAGGCTACACAGGTACTGTTTATTTATTTATGATAGAATGTTTGTGGAAAAAAATATATGGTTTAATGCTGAAATGAGTTTTTATGACCAAGAAAGAAGCGAACCATTTATCCCAACCGTAATATCGATCGTCGCAGTGATCGTCTGGGCTATCTTTATGTTGCTTTATACTCTATATTGGTCACAAGACTACACCTTCTTCCAGAACATCATCGTAGTCGTGCTCTCCTTAGTTTTGGCGGCTAGTTTCATCGGTCTCATGTGGGTGATCTGGGCCTTTAGATCTGGCATAGCACCATCTGATGCTGCAAATCTTTAAACCACATAACTCCACAGCGCACAACTAAACAGTGCCGACAACAAATAAGAAACTTAAGTAGCTCTAAGCGTCTATTAAGGAAACGAAAACCCGTCTTAGTTTACGTCAAGTATAGCTGAAACGGTTTTTATTCTCCACGTAGGTGCTGGGATCGACTTCCTGAACAGTTACCCCATCCACGTCTATGACGTAAATTGTGTGAAGGCGAGCGTTCCTGACTTCATCAAGGCTAACTGGCGGATTCTTATAATACAAGTCGCAGCGACTCTTGATCTCCTTCAACTCTTCAGATTTTCTGTCTCTAGGAGGTTTGGTGAGGGCTGGCTGAATCTGCAGTATGTAATAGGGGGGCACACCTAGAGCAAACTTTTCTGAGTGGTTGCTGTATCGAGTTATTTTGCTCGCTATCCTTGCCTTGCAGTAGGTTGCGGGGTCCAAGGCGTGGTCAGGCGGAACGAAACCAGTTTCAACCTCAACAATGAGGGTTCCGTAGCCTTTTACTCCGAGTAAATCGCAGATTAGTCCTCCCTCTAACGGACGCTCCACATCCACTTCATAACCTTTTAGGATCAGGTGTTTAGCGCAAACGAGCTCCATAACTGAATGATTAATTTTAACAACGTTCTCCTCATTAAGGCGAATCAACCTGTCCTTTAGTGTATTCAGCTTCTTCTTCGTCTCTTTATCTGCATTCTTAGTCAATCTTTCTAATAAAATGCCTAAGTCTCTGTCAAACTTCTTCATGGTAATTTCCTTTCAGAACATTTTTGAATATACCAAGTTCTATTGGTTAGAAACCGTTGTCAAAAACTTTTATGCACACATATATCTAAAAAAGGCATCCAAGTTGAGTGAGAACATTTGAACTCACTGACAAAGCTTGGTTGTTTGTGTTTCCACAGACATAAATTCAAGGCAAATATTCCTCCGGCATCTTTCGGATAATTTCCTCAGCTTCATCCATTATTCTTTCAATAAGTCCTTTTACTGTAGGAAGATCCTGTATTCTTCCCTGCACCTCCCCACTTGGCACTGGACCATCATCAACATGCCCGTATACGTATGATGCAGCCCAGCTTTTACTAGCCTTAAATTCCATTACCTTTGGGTCATTCTCTAAGAGCTTTTCATCCTTTAACATTCTCTCGATTGCGTGGGAGTACTCGTTCTTTAGAACTCTGAGGGGACCGAAGGCTCCTAGAGTTACAGTGGTTTCCCTTTCGCTTCCTTTGACAACGGCTTCTTTATAGCCTTGCGCAAAATCGCTTTCTTGGGTGGTGATGAACCTGGTTCCCATGTAGATTCCTTGGGCACCGAGAGCTAAGGCGGCAACGAGTCCCTTTCCGTCGCACCATCCACCTGCTGACAAGACTGGTAGGTCCACTGCATCTGCGATGGCTGGAACTAAAACGCTTGTATGGACTGGATCGTAGGCTACATGTCCACCTGCCTCATGACCTGAAGCGACCACACAGTCGACTCCTGCTTTCTGGGATTTTAGAGCGTGATAAACTGACGGCGTGACATGCCAAACTTGAAGCCCTGCATCCTTCAATTTCTTAGTGTAGAGGTTTGGATTGCCCGCCGATGTAATTACCACTTTCAACTTCCTCTTGAGCGCTGGATTCTTCTCCCTCTCTTCAATTATTGCGTCAATCAAATAGGGAGCGTCAGGCTGTTCCCCAGCCACTCGGACATTTATTCCGAAGGGTTTGTCTGTTAGCTTGTTCACTTCACGCAAGCATTCTATCGGTGAGGTTGACAAAGGTCCTGTATCAACTATAAATTCGTCTGGAACCAGACCCCGCATCCCAGAGAATTGCTCAAAAACTTCTGGAGCGCGCTCTTTAAGAAGCTTTGCCGTGCCAGAATGGCTGATGACGCCTAGTCCTCCAGCGTTTGAAACGGCTGCCGCAAGTTTAGTCGTCACATAAGGACCCATCGCAGCTTGAATTAGAGGATATTTAATTCCAAGCGACTTGCATATTTCCGTTTTAATCATCCAATCACCCCGTCCAATCTTTCAAATGTACATTTTAGATATAAATATGGGTTACTGAATATGAAATGGCGGTGACAAAATTGCCTAGGATGCCCAAATTGATAATTACTTGCGCTTTAACTGGGTCAGCGACGTTTCCATCCCAGACGCCATACCTGCCCATAACCCCTGACCAAATAGCTGACGAAGCTTATAAGGCGTATAAGGCGGGGACGGCGATAGTTCACGTTCACGTGAGGAATCCAGAGACGGGTATGCCTACGGCGGATTTAAACATCTGGAGAGAAACCCTCACAAAAATCAAGGAAAAATGTGACGTGGTGACCTGTGTTTCCACTGGCGGCGGCGCAGGGATGACAGCAGAACAGAGGATAGCTACTGTTCCAGAGTTTGAACCTGAAATGTGTTCCTTTAACATGGGAAGCATGAACTTCGGTATGTTTCCCCTTGCTGGAAGAAAAAAAGAGTGGAAGTTTCCTTGGGAGAAAACAATTGTTGAAATGAGCAAGGATTACGTTTTCAAAAACACTTTCGCGGACCTTGAAGTTTTTGCTAAGACCATGAGGGAACATAATGTTAAGCCAGAGTGCGAAGTCTATTGTTCAAGCGGCATCTACAACATGGGCTTCCTCATTCGAACTGGCCAACTAGACTTACCGGTTCACGTACAATACGTTCTAGGCGTCCTAGGAGGTACATATTCCACCCCCTACGAACTTGTGAATTTGCAGACAGAAACGCATCGAATGCTTGGACCAGAAAACTACACTTGGTCTGTCATAGGTATTGGTTATCCAGCGGAGTTCAGGCTGGGGGCTGTGGCAATTACTTTGGGTGGCAATGTGCGAGTTGGTTTAGAAGATAACATATATGTTAATCGTAGGGTGCTGGCGAAGAGCAACGCGGAACTCGTCGAGAAAGTTCGAAGAATTGCTGAAGATCTTGATCGAGAAATAGCGACACCAGATGAGGCTAGGCAAATGCTTAATCTTAAAGGAATAGACAAAGTTAAATTCTAAAAAGCTGTTGCTTGGTTACGATTTAGCAGGTAATATTCACACATGGCTGCCATCGCTCTGATTGCCCTCGTTACATCTGGGTAGACAGGGAAACCGCTACTCTCCAATAATTTTGTTATGTTATCTGTTGCTTCTTTGTCTCCACTTATTGAGAAGAGAATGGGTTTCATCGTTCTTTCTTTGATGGAAGTTATATCGGAGAGAGCTTCTTCAAACATTGGGAAGCTTCGATGAAGACCAAAGAAGACAATTATGAGACTGTCCAAGTTTTTGTCTTCCAACAGCGCATTAAAGGCTGTGTTAAAAACGTTTTGCGCTTCAAACGGCGAATACATTCCTACCTCTATAGCTGGTCCCATATCTACAGGGTTTCCTACATTTTTATGCCATGGAGGCGAAATCTTCCGGATGGCTTCAACGGTTTCGCTGGACAAGTCATGGAATTGAAAACCATTTTTTATGGCTGAATCTGCTGCGATGACACAGCCAGCGCCAGTAACGCTCATCACCCCGATTTTTTTGCTTTTAGGGAGAGGTTGCAAGGCAAAAGCTTTGGCAAAATCTATGAGGTCTTCAAAGCTTTCTACCTGAATTATTCCTGCTTGTTTACACGCTGCACCGAATATTTCGCTTCTTCCAGCTAAGGATCCGGTGTGAGACATGGCGACTTTTGCTCCCTTCTCGGTGATTCCTGATTTCAGAACTAAAATTGGTTTTTTCTTTGAAACCTTTCGAGCGGTCGTCAGAAAGCTTCTACCATCTTTGACTCCTTCTATGTACATGCATATGACCTTAGTTTCTGGGTCTTGCCCTAAATAGTTCAGAATTTCCACGTCGTCTACGTCGCGTTTGTTGCCGAGGCCTACAACTTTACTTAAGCCGAATCGCTGGGAGCTTATGATGTAGGCTAGCATGTAGCCAAGAAATACTCCTGTTTGGACGACTATAGCAACATTGCCTTTTTTGGCTCGACCGATTCCGGGAACGAAGGAAGATGTGAAGCCGTTGGCAGTGTTCAAGATGCCGGTTGTGTTTGGTCCGATTATCCGTATCCCGGCCTCTTTTGCTATTTTAACAATTTCCTCTTCTAGCGCCATATTTCCTTCTTCAGAGAAGCCCGAAGAGATGATTATAACTCCTTTCACGCCTTTTTTGGCGCAACTTTTCATAATTTCAGGGACTGTTGAAGCGGGAGTGGATATGACGGCGACGTCTAGACTTTCTGGAATCAAATCAACTTGAGAGTAGGCTTTTAGTCCCAGAATTTCAGTTGCGTTAGGGTTAACGGGGTAGAGTTTGCCTTCAAACTTTAGATCAATTAGGTTCTGTAGAATGTTATATCCAAGTTTACCTGGAGTTCTGGAAGCGCCGATTATTGCAACGCTTCTTGGTTCGAAAAGGAATTTAATGCTAGAGCTTTCGTTTACGGGTTTAGACAAGGAAACTCACCGATTACGTTTTTTAGGAAGTTGTTCTCACGTAGTTGACCTCATTCTCATATAAATTTTAATCTTTGCTTGGAGCTGAGGTAGGCAAAGCCAATTTTTTGAAACTTAATAGGATGATTGTTTTCGGAGTAGCCGTGTCGCTAGTGGGGGTTGAAATAAGACTCTAGCTTCTTCTTCAGAATTGCCTTAAGTTGGGGATCGTCTCTGTAGTAGTTGTCTTCGATGTCCAAGACGTTTATCTTAGAAGCTGCTTCGGGGTATTGGCGAACAATGATTTCTCGGTGTTCCTCTTCCATAACGAAGATTTTGTCAGCCCATTGTATCAGTTCCGCACTTACGGGATTCGATACACCAAAGGAGGTTCCCGCTGATTTAACCTCAAAACCTTCGTGGTCTTTGAACATGTTTGCCGCTGTTGGGCTTCTGTGGATGTTTCCCGAACAAACAAAGAGCACCCTTTCAACCATCACAGCATCTTCCTCAGCTCAGATTTGAAGTAAAACCTATACTTAAGTTGACGCTCTCCTGTGTAGACCTTCTAGTTTTTTCTTTAAATACTGAAATTATCTGCTGTTCTGATGTAGAGACCCCCTATATTTTTTTAACATAGTTTTCAACATTCTCAGCGCAGTTGCGGTACATACCCATAGTAATCTGCTCTTTCTAAATAGCAATGCGCGCAAAAGGAAGTAGATTCATCCAAAATGGACCGGGAGTATTCGTGGTTGGCCGAGATAGATTTGAATCCCCGCTGCGTTGGAGATATCTCCCACAATGCGAAATCTGACTTCTGATTTCTACTTTCTCTAAGAATTGATTAATCAAACGAACTTGTAAACTATGATGGACCTAGATTCTGTTAAATCATTTGACTCATTGTTCTTTCTTTCATTTTGATTTTAAGTTTTTAAACAAAACCAGTTCTTCAGGTGTCATACCTGCCTTAAGTAATTTGGCAACGCACTTCTCATACTGTTTCTTCGTCATTTTTACGGGTTTTATGCCGTCTTCAATGATGGGATAGTAGTAACCAATATAGTCTTGCCTCTTCAACAAAGCTTTGCGAAGTCTTTTGAACCTGTCAAGCGATTCACAAAGTCCCTCTTCAATATCCATACCACAATCAGTCTTTGGGAAGGCTTGACAACCTATAGGTCGGTATGCATAAATTTCGCAAGAATTGTCTGGTCGAAGGAACGGGCATTTCGTTTTAATCAGGTAGTCTTCACATTTGCTTTTGTCTTCGCTGACAATCCGATTGTATTCTTCTAGGTATGGCTTAATCTTTTGGTTCATTTGTTTAATCTGTTCCTCGGAAGGGTTGCCAATTAATGGTTTGCCTGCCGAAAGAAGACTTCCTAGGGAGCAACAATTACCACACTTGACACATAAAAAAGGCAAGTTAACTGACCATGGTATAGGATAGCAAATTTCGTAGTGAGCATAGAAAGTGTCTATTTTTTTTGTTGCCAGGTTATCCACTTGAGTGTTTGTGCCCCTCTGATACATAGGTATTGATTTAGTTTAACTTTTTCCATCTTTCTCACATTAACGTAACTTCAATAAGTCAATTCAAAAAGTTATAAACGAATCAATTTGCAATATTAAAGTGGTGTGCTGTATGGGATTAGTAGAAGTGGTATTAGGTATTGTTGGAGCAATTTTCATTATTGCAATTGGAGTTATCATAATGACTGCTTTGTATCCTATAAACGCGTTCATTGCGATTGTTGGCATTATACTTCTCTTGGTTGTTGCGATTGTCGTAGTCGTAGGATTCGTTAGGTCACAGGGTTAGTTAAATTTCATAGTTTAGGAATTACTTGACGCTACCATCCGAATAGCCACACTTTCACGATAAAAGTGGCTATAGCAAATGCAGTTATCGAGAATTTTAAGTCAAAGATTGTTATGTTCAATGCAATTTTTTTTAGAAAATTACCACTAAAAGCTTCGACAAGAGCACCAGCAACAAATGAAAAAACTGAACCAATAAACACACCAACCAACCATTGAATTATGGCGTTTGTTAAGGCTAACGGAATATTAAAGACTGCACCAAGAAAAGCAACCAATACAATCATGTAAATTATCAGCTTAAGTTTATCTACGTCTTTTTCGTTCATTTTTTTGGGCTTCCATTAAAGGGTTTATAGCTCGCCTAAACTTTGCGCGCGCACAGAGAATAAAAGGTGGGAGGGTTTTCATCAGGTTAGATGGGTTTGAAGTGTTTTATGTCTTGGATGTTGGCTTCGCGCTTTTCTTTGAAAACTGCTTGGACTCGCATGCCAATTCTTAATTTTTCCGCGTCAACTTCGCTTATGAGATGGGTAAATCCTGTGTCAGCTCCGTCAAGCTTTATGATTCCGTATATGATTGGTGGGGCTGCAGGTTGGTATGGTTCCTTGTAGTTCACAACAGTGTAGGATAAGACTGTGCCTTTGTCGCTTAGTTCCACCCACTCATCCAGCTTGCTGAGGCACCTTCCGCACACAGGTCTCGGCGGCATGTAAACGCAGTTGCATTTTGGACACTTTACGCCAAGTATCTTTTTGTTGTCCTTCAGTTCTGTGAAGAACTTGGTGTTGAAGTCGCCGAGGTAGTATATGTAGTTCAGAGCCAGTTTTCCCGGAATCGAATAAGCCCATTTGTCGTGTTCTTCCCTACTCAACAACAATCCCTCCTATTCCTCAACTAAAGTGAAGTATTTGATGTCCCAGAAGTCTCCTTTGCGGTCCTTTTTGTCTTTGAACACCGCTCGAACTCGCTTGCCCCTCCACTGAAGCAGTTTCGTGATTTCCGTTTCCGACAAATAATGGTTGATAACCCCGCCGCCATCAAGTTCAATGACTCCCCAAGCGTAGGGAACATTTCTTTCTTCTCCCGTTTGCGGATCTGTAAATCTTTGGAAAACAACGCTGAAAGATAGCAAAGTGCCTTCATTACCAAGCGGAACCCATTCCTTCTGCAAGATATGACAGCTTCCACAAACCATCCTTGGAGGCGCTATTATGCGTCCGCACTTTGGACATTTAATTCCCCAAATCTTCGCATTCTCTTTGATCTCTCTAAGGAACCTACCCATGTATGGACCCGTAGGCCATTTAACAGGCATTCTTAACGGAAACTTTACCGCAAGCGTTCCAGGCGCACGTGTTTTGATGAAACTCTCTTCTCTTTCAACCATTTTTTACACCTCACATTGGTTTTTCCTTCGTAAGTAAATTCAATATGCTCCAAGTAGAACCGCCGAAAGAAGAAGCCATAGCAGTATTCACTTCCTTCGGAATCTGACGTTCTCCAGCATCTCCACGAATCTGCAAAGCAGCCTCAGCAACCCTAAGCATAGCCGTTGCTCCGATAGGATTTGTTGACACAACCCCACCAGAAGCGTTAATTGGGAAGTCGCCTTCCAGCGCGGTTATACCTTTCTCGATCATTTCAATGTTTTCGCCGGGTTTGAGAAAGAGAAATTCTGTCATCCAGTCCATGTGCCACCAGACGTTTGGATCATACATTTCAAAGGTGTCGATTTGCTTAAGGGGATTTGTTATTTTGTTTCTCTCGTAAAGTTTCCTTGCGCAACGTCTCATTGTTGACTCTGCTTCGGTTATAACTCCCACAACGAAATCTTCCAAGTGAGTTGTCACATGGTCCTTAATCCAAACGGGTTTGTCAGTAATTCTTTCAGCCTTTTTCTCTGATGCTAGTATCAAGGCACAAGCACCACTTGATTCCGGACACATGTGAAGAAGCCTGAGAGGATATACCAGTAACCTTGAGTTCATTACGTCATCTATCGTTAGCTTCATCCGCAAATGAGCGTAGGGGTTTCTCGCAGCGTTGTCAGCCAGTTGCACTCGCAGTTTTGCTGCAACAAGTTCCAAACGTTCCAGTTGTTCCATGGTAAGGGCTTCCAAACTCTCTGCGAACGATGCGCCGCTGAGGGCTCCAGACATCATCCATCTAAACCATAGAGGATCAGCCATCCCAGTTATTCCGCCAGTAGCCTCTCCTTCCTCCATTTTCTCAAAACCAATACACAAAGCTACATCGTATAAGCCGGAGGCTACAATGTTGTCTGTTGCGCAAACAAGCGTTCCACCAGTTGTTCCGCCAGTGGTAATTCTTATACCAGATTTCATGTAAGCACCATCACCGTCGACATGCCACATGTCTCCCTGATAGTTTCCTTCAAAAAGCTCCATGTTTCCATGCACTATGACATCAATGTCTGCAATGTCTAATTGAGCATCCTTGAGAGCGGCACTAACAGCCTCATTAACGAGTTCAACTTGGGTTACGTCTGGTCTTCGCCTCTTATGATATGTTTGACCAACCCCAACTATCGCCACGTTTCTATTCTTCTTAACCATACTTACGCACTCTCATTTTCCTAAAATCAAAACGCAATGCAACTGTCCACAAGGTCCACTCGTCCCGTGAGCCAAACCCGTTTCTGCCCCAGAGACTTGTCTAGCACCAGCTTCTCCACGCAACTGGAGAGCTATTTCCGCAACTCTAGCTAAGCCAGCTGTGATGTAGGGGCAACCAACTAATACTCCACCTGAAGGATTCACTGGAAATGCGCCTCCCATCTCTGTTACCCCTTCATCAAGGAGTTTGCCCCCTCCACCTCTGCCGCAGAAACCAAGACCCTCGGTCCATAGAGGCTCTTGATAAGAATACCGCGTTGATATTTCAGCTACATCAATTTCTTTTAACGGATTTTTTATTCCAGCCATCTTGTAAGCCCTTTTTGCGGCTGAAACCAAGGAATCGCAGTTGGCTAAATCCCTGTTTCCAAGATAAAATGCATCGTAACAGTTGCTAGCGCCTTTTATCCAAACCAATTTATCTGCGATTTTTTTAGCCTTCTCCTCTTCAGCCAAGATTAAGGCGCAGGCGCCGTCTGTAACTGGATGGATATCCAGCTCGCTGATGGGATACGCAAGCATTTTAGATTTCAGAACATCTTCGACGGTTATGTCCTTAGCCTTTGTGACGTAAGGATTGTTTTTTCCGTTCTTGTGACTTTTCACTACCGCTTTTGCACACTGTCCACGAGTGACTCCATACGTGTGCATGTATCGCTTGGCTTGTAAGGCAGCGGCAACAAGGTGATCCAAGCCAAGGGGACGTTGAAAGTAGGGGTCGAATCCAGCGTTGGTTATTATGTTTCTTGAAAGTGACTGAGACTCTTTACAGTGAGCCGCCACCAGAACGATATCTGAGTGCCCTGAAAGGATTTCCATATAGGCATAGAAAGCAGCTTGAGCTCCATCTTGAGCTACCTTTTCTTCTGTTCTATAGTGGGCGCCAACAACATCTCCGATGGGAGTGTCTGAAATAGTTCGGGCATCCCAGAAATCGTCAGACGCAGTTACGGCAGAATCTATTCCTTTGCCTTCCTCGAAAGCCAGCCCAGTTTCATCTAATACTTTCTCCACACACTGATAGACCAGTTCGCTTTGCCGGTAATAGTTTTCCTCGTATTTAGTCTGAGCCACCGCCACGATGGCAACTTTTTTAGTCATTTTTTCACCAAACCTATAATGAATCCAAATTCAACTTAAAATTTTATGGAAGTTTTTTCTCCTCAAAAAGCGCTCCTAACTCCGCGAAAATCTTATGGTTGTTTTAGCAAAGATGCGAGGTAGTCAATTGATATGTTTGCCCCGCTGACGATTACCGCAACCTTCTCCGTGGGTTCTGGATGGTATTTGAATAAAAGAGCTGCTAAGGACGCTGCTCCGGAAGGCTCAGCCAGTATGTGAGCTTCATGTAGAAGCGCAAGCACAGCTTCAACGATTTCCTGTTCAGTTACCAACAGAATGTCATCTACGTATCTTTTTATTATTCTAAAGGTTAGATCAAGCGGTTTCCTAGCAGCTAAACCATCTGCAACCGTGTTAACAAAATCTACTTCCACGATTTTTCCAGCTTTCCAAGATCGGTAGACTGCTGGAGCTCCTTCAGGTTGAACTCCAACTATTCTTATATTCGGATTCAAGGTTTTTGCAGCAACAGATATTCCAGATATGAGACCACCACCGCCTATAGGTACAATGATTGTGTTCAAGTCTGGAACATCTTCGAGCAATTCTAAACCAACGGTTCCCTGTCCAGCGATTACGAAGGGGTCGTTAAAGGGGTGCACAAAGGTTGTTCCGGTTTCCTTTCGTATCTCAACAGCCTTAGAATACGCTTCATCGTAGTCCTTTCCGTATTTTACAACTTCCGCCCCATAACTTTCTATGGCTTCAACCTTTTCCTTCACCGCATTTTCGGGCACAACAATGATGGCTTTGGCTCCATAAATCTTGGCTGCATAGGCGACAGATAATCCATGGTTCCCAGAAGAGGCTGCCAACAAGCCTTTCTTTAATTCGGATGGAGAGAGGCTACATATTTTGTTGACTGCTCCCCTTATCTTGAAGACTCCTACTGGCTGAAAACATTCAAGTTTTAAGTATACTTCTGCGCCTATTCTCTGGCTGAAAAAGACTGAATAGTATGTTGGAGTTCGAGTAACCAAGTTTCTTATTTTCCTACTGGCTTCAAGTATATTTTGAAAACTTACAACATCTTTTTTCATAGGCTATACCTGCAGTTTACCCATGGGAAGTTTTGCATGGGGTAAAGATGGCTTTTCAGGTTTTTCTTATCTCTCACCTTCCTCCATTCTAATGGTTTTTTCCACGAGTTTCAGAAAGATGGGCCCCACTTCTCTTTCACCGAAAGTTTTAGTGAAAACCGACACTAAGGCGATCTTTTTCATTTTTTCGGCGAGGCGTTCGGCTAGAATACGGGCAATCATCATGTTCCGGTCGCCGAGCAAAATTGAAGATAAAGGTGGACCAACCATTTTTCGAGTTTGTGGTATAGCCACAGCTAAGGTGCCCAGATGATCTTCTCCCTCGCTTAGAAGAACTAAACTCGCGTTTTTTGTTTCAAGATAAATAGCCAAGAAAGGTGTGTCTCTTTCAATCATTTTTTCTTGGACAATTTTTGCTCTTGACATGGGTGACTCTTCCATGTTTATTTATAGCGTTGTTCACCCACTATTTAGTGTTTTCAAGCGAATTAGAGGAGGAAATCAGCTCGGTGACTAAAGACAGAGCAAAAGAAATCCTCCACATACTTCAAGGCAGCTTCTTCATTCCACGATGGGCACGTTCAAACAGAGACCCATTTAAAACATTAGTCATAACAGTGCTTTCTCAAGCCACAGCTGACAAAAACACGGCCAGGGCCTTCGAAAACCTCTCAAGAAAATTTTCCATAACCCCAGAAGCCTTGGCCAAAGCAAGCGTTGAAGAGATTGAAAATGCCATAAGGATTGGGGGGCTTTATAGAAATAAGTCAAGAGTTATCAAGGCCATTTCTAACTTGACCTTGGAACAGTTCAACGGCTCCCTAGACTTTATATACTCGCTTCCCCTCGAAGAGGCACGGAAAATTCTTCTAAACATTCCGGGGGTCGGACCTAAAACCGCTGATGTTGTTCTTCTCTTTTGCGCTGAAAAACCAACAATTCCCATAGACACTCATGTGAACCGTGTTTCGAAAAGGCTGGAACTGGCTTCACCAAAGGCTGATTATGAAGGAGTTCGGCGGGCGCTTGAAACTCTTTATTCACCTGAAGACTATCTTGCTGTTCATTTGTTACTTATTTCGCTTGGCAGAAAATATTGTAAGGCGAGGAAACCATTGTGCAAGCTTTGTCCAGTCAACACTTTATGCCCATCTAAACGAGTAGAGGATATTAAGCAGCACGTCGAAACATTCTACAGAAGATTGTTCGAATAAACTGTGCTTAAACCGATCTCTCTGCCGTTTTCGTCCAGTTTTATTTGACCGAAACGAATGGTTGATACGTTCTTGTTTATTGGAGTGTAAACCTTCAGAGTCCCCCTTCTATAGTCAACTCCACACAAAATGCCTATTCCCAGAAAATTACCTCGCTCATCTTGTAGCCCGACAAGCAAGCCTTCTTCTTCACCTTCTCTTATCACCTTCACTTTTTTTCCGAAGCTCTCTTCAATCTCTTTTATTTGCTCCTCAGTGACTGACTGATTTTTCCTTAGAACAATGAACAATGTGGTGAACGTTTCTTCGCAGTAGATGGGTCTTGTTCCCAGCAAATTACTTGTTTTTTCCATATGCTCTGGAGCCAAGGGACCGCCAGCGCCTAGAAGAGAGTTTTCAACTTTAACCCAGTTTAGCGCAAATGACTGCACCTTGGCTTGTTTCAAATACTTTTTGTAACTCAGCTCTCGTAAAATCTTTCTTTTTTCCCGATTTCTTCGCTGTACCAACTGCGGTGAGTCTATTGTAAGAACATTAGTCTCTTTCAAAGTTGTTAGTATAGGCGTCAACTCGTCCCCCAGTTGTATTCCCACAACTATGCTGGGAGAAACTGTTTTCGCCAACTGAATCTTATATTTGGCAGCGTCTTCGCCGTCTACCCATCCATCGGTGTTTATAATAAGAAAATTTACATCTGTCTTCATTACTCTACTTTTCAGCTTGGTTAGTCCCTCTATGACATTGTTTAAAACTCCGCTTGGACTCGTCAACCCCACAAAATACGCGTTTTCTGCTTTAATTTCAAAGAGATCCTTCACAGGCTCGGTAATGAAATTGAACCCTATAGTTGACGGTGGCCCTACGTCAGACTGCCCTAGATCGGCATCGATAATGCCTGTCTTCCATTTTTTTCTCAGCGCCTCATTTGCAAGAAAAGTACAAAAACTTGTTTTGCCCGAGTCCACCCCGCCCATAACCATAACAGTTACTGGCTTCTTCAAGGATAACACTTCCTTCGCGGCATTTTCCCACGAAGAAGGAACCGGGCCTCCATCAATTTCTTTAAAAGAAGCTCCTTCACCTAGCATCAGGTCAAATGTAGCCTTTTTTCTTACTCCAAAAGGTACGCGTTTTCCATATCTTATTACGATTTTTTCTCCAATCTTGAACCGGGCACCTAAAATACTGATCTGCCCTGAAAGAATACTTACTGATGCAGGGCCATCAACTAGCAACGTTTTCCCTTTTTCAACGATGTATTTCATTATGTTTTCTTCCTAGGAAAGATTTGACCCTTTCTTCCTGCAATTTCTATGGCGGACATCGCGTCTTTTAATTCTCTCCGATGGGCAGTTTCATTCATGAAACGACTGGTTCCAGCTTCACTCACTATTTCTATAGCGGTTTCTTTTGGTAAAGCTTCATCCAACGAATGTAGGAGACTTTTAGTATAAGCGGGAGCACCATTCCCTACCTTCACTACACTAACAGTAGTTGGAACCCTCTTTAAACCATCTAAAATGATGTTTACAGTTTCTTCTAAACTTGAACAATTAAAGGTTTCCAGAACATTTTCGTCACCCAAAACTGCTACTCCGTAGGTTTTACCCGGGTCCACTCCAACAACAACTTTTTCATAGCTTTGTTTTCCTTGAACAACTAGAAGTGCCTCGTCAATAACAGATGTGGAGTTTAATTCATACTCGAAAGTGAGAACATTAGGATGTGTTACTAAATAACGTTCTTCCTTTGTGGTTATTACCACTTTAATGTCTAAAGGAATAGGGTCCCAAGGCTTCAGACTTAAGAAGGACAGACCTTTTCTTTTAAGTTCATTTACCATTCCATAATAGGCTCTTCCAGATACTGTTGCAACCGCGATTTTTGCTTTCATATGGGTACCCTTTTACATTCTATACAAGATAAACAAATAGTTGAAGATAAAAAGATGAGTGTATGCATAACTGTGACCCCACACGCCTCTCCCTGTGTTCTTTCTATGTTTCTTAAATATGTTATGAATTAACGGTCATCGAAAAAGACAAAAGACAATGCTTATAATTTTTGGGCCTATATTCGCTTCTTGTGTTGAGAATCTTGCAGCGTGTAGTTCCAACAGGTTGTGGTTCGCTTGACAAAATGTTAGGAGGAGGGTTTCCCACTGATGGTGTCTCCCTTGTTTATGGAGAGGCGGAAACGGGTAAAACCTCTCTTGCTGTTCAATGTGCCGTTAATTGCACAAGAATGGGTTATAAGTCCCTTTTCATAGACTCAGATGGAACTTTTTCTTCAAATAGGCTGTCGCAGATAGCCTACTATGACTACGATAAAATCTCTCCTTTCATAATTTTGATGAAGCCAACCACATTTCAAGAGCAAATCAGAGTAATAGATCATCTTGACGAGTATATAACCAGAAAATTCGGGCTGATAGTTGTCGATACCATTACGTCACTATATCGCGTTGAACTCAAAGGACCAAAGGAAACGTTTGCCTTAAATCGCGAATTGAATAGGCAAATCGCTTTTTTAACTCAAATCGCCAAAACCCATAAGGTGGTAGCCCTCATCACAAGTCAAGTGAGAAGTGTTTTTCTTGGAGAACAGATCAGCATGGAACCTGTGGCTACGCGGGTTCTAAAGTTCTGGTCAGACGTTGTGCTCGATCTAAAACAAACAAGCCAAACACGCCTCATAAAAGTCCTTCTTGAAAAACATCCGGAACGTAAACGTTCCGCGAGTTGTCACGTCAAGATAGAAAGAACAGGTATTCGCGATTACAGAAGCTAGGTTTTATTTTCTTCTAATCATGAATAAATGGTGAAATAACATGGCGGCAACAATAATCGATGTGGCCTACGCGTTATGGTTCATATTCCCAGCTTATTGCGCTAATGCTGTTCCTGTGATTTTCGGTGGGGGGTATCCCCTTGATGCTGGCAGAACCTTTTTTGACGGAAAACCGATACTTGGATCTCATAAAACCCTTCGAGGTTTTTTCTCTGGTCTTGTTGTGGGAACGTTAGTTGGTTTCCTTCAAACTCTTCTCTTTCAAAATGTTCTTTTTCAATATGACGCGCAGTTTCGATACAATGTGTTGCTTGGATTTATGATCTCGCTAGGGGCGTTAGTAGGCGATTTAGCTGAATCATTCATCAAACGAAGATTAAACCTTCCACCCGGAAGCTCGCTTCCTATAGCAGACCAGCTTGATTTTGTTGTCGGAGCATTACTTTTTTCGCTTCCGGTTTTGCCGCCTTCCTTGCTCAGGGTATTAATAATCCTTGTCATAACACTTCCCACACACTTCTTGACAAACCTGTTAGCAGGTCTTTTGGGCATAAAAAGAAAAAGTAGAGGTAAGTAACGAAACAATGGAGCTGGTACATGCTTCAATTTCTATGGAATTTTAGGTCCATCTGGCTAACAGAGATTGTTCGATGAAAATATATGCGATGACAACCAGAACACAGCCCACTAAAAGCAACCTATACGCTTGACGGGACCTATAAGCATACTTTGTGCTTTGATATGTCATAAGGAAACCTACAACTCCGATGGCATAGATAACCATAACAATTATGCTTTCTATAAGAAATTGTTCATTTAGAGCATAAGGATAATAAGTGATTATCCTTCCGCCTGTAGCAACAATTGCCAAAAGCGGCTTTTCCATGAGGTCGTAGATTCCACCTCCGAGTAGGAAAAGGGACGCAGCGACCGCTAGGACGGCAGTAACGAACATCGAAGGCTTGGCGGTCACTGCTTTCCAGTAGGCTTTTTGCATAGAAAAGGTGAGGGATGAAAATCTTTTTCTAACCCACCTTGACATGGTTTATCTATCTCCATCTTTCATTAATCTTTCCGCTACTTCTTTCGCCCAAGAACCTGTATATGGATTTTTCACGATCCCATTTAAGTATTCCTTCCATGAAATGCCCATCGCCTTTTTCCAATCTTCATACTTTTGGACAATGTTTCTATAGGCTTTTTCGTGGAGTTCACAGTATTTCTCCACGGCTTCTCTATTGCAAATTCTGCATTTCATTACGTTTCCTCCTTTCTTCCTTTAAGGGGCAATCGGGATTGAAGCACAATCTCCAAGGTCTTCGACCTCTAATTTGCACCCGGACTAGTGGCCATCCGCAGGAGCTACAATTCTTCCCCATAGGTTTGGCGGTTCCGCGTTGGGGAAGGGGAAACGATGTTTTGCAGACACCTTTGAAGTAGTTGGTGCAACCGATGAAGCGTTTCCTAGTTTTTCGTGAATACAAAATCATTAGGGTACCCGTACCGCAATTCGGGCAGTTTCCTATGATTCGTTCTTGCATTCGCGCTCTTTTGATGGCGTTACTCAAGGCTTCACCTATTGATCCCTCTTTTTCCTTAAACTGTTCCAACTGTGGCTTTAGCTGTTCAACGGCTTCCAAGAGTATGTTTTCCCTTGTTTCGTTGTTGTTTTGAATTTGCTCCATTTTTTTCTCGAGTTCTTGGGTGAGTTTTACTGAGATAACTCTTGGGGCATATTTGCTGAGGATGTCGATGATGTCGAATCCTAGTTCGGTTACTACTATTCTTTCATCTGTAGTGTATCTTCGATTGTAAAGAGTTTCGATGATGTCTGCTCTTGTAGCCTTTGTTCCGATTCCAAGCTCTTCCATTTTCTTGAGGAGGCTGCTCGGGTTATAGCGTGGCGGTGGATTAGTAAACTTGTCATCGCGTATAACTCGCTTTAACTGAATTGTTTCACCTTCTTTAATTGGAGGCAACAACACTTCTTCGGCTCTGACGTATGGTTTGTAGAATTTCATCCACCCTTCTTTCAGGATTTGTCTTCCCCTTAGAAAGAAGTTGTGGCTATTCACCTCTAAGCTGACTTTTACGCTTTGTTTGATCGCTGTCTCTCCGAAAACAGACATAAACCGTTTAACAACAAGGTCCCACACTTTTTTCTCGGGTTCACTTAACGCTCGTTCTGGCAGTTTCCCTGTTGGATACACAGCTGGGTGCGCGGGGTCTTCTTTAGCGCCTTCTCTTGGTTTCAAATCTTCCTTTTCCAAAAGTTTTGAGGCTAGTTTTTTGTAGGTGGGCTCTCTACTCAAATCGTTGAGTATTTTTTTGTAGTCTATTATTGGAGGCAGTTTCTGGCTGCTTGTTCTGGGGTATGAAATCAAAGCGTCAAGATATAGGCGTTGAGCGATGCCTAAGGTTCGTCTAGGAGTGTACCCAAATAGGCTGTATGCCTCAGTTTGCAGTGTGCCTATGTCGAAGGGTATTGGAGGCTTTTGACGAAACTTTCTCATGTCAACTTCTTTGACTTCGCCTATCTTATCCGTGCAAGCCCTTACAACAGCATCAGCTTCCGCCTTTTTCTCAATTCTTTTTCTTTCATACTCCACTTCATACGTAGATTTCTTAATCTCAACCTCTGCTTTTATCTCCCAGAATGGAGTAGGTACAAAACTGCGGATTTCCTTTTCTCTTCCAATCAAAAATTTTAAAGTAGGTCCTTGCACTCTTCCAGTGCTTAAAGTGGAATATCTCCCACTCCAGCGGCGAGCCGCCAAAGTCAATGCCCGTGAAAGATTTATGCCGTAGAGCCAGTCCACTTCATGTCTGGTTCTTCCAGCTTCTATAAGGGCAAAATCGAGTTGAGGCAGAGCCTCTTCGTAGGCTTTTTCTAACTCGCTTTTCATAAGTGTTGAAAACTTCATCCTCTTTGCTACGCCTTCTTTGCTTTCACAGGCGTATTTTAGTATACAGTAACCGATGAGGCTTCCTTCAAGGTCGTAGTCGCAAGCGGCTATGAAATCTTCAGCATCGTTTGCCAGCTTCGAAATCGTTTCAATCCATGTGCGAATTTGTTTTGCTCCCCTTTCCGCCAAGTGTCGTGGCGCCCACTTGAAATTGAAAACAGGATAATAGTTTCTTTTTCCCCTTTCATGAATTACTGTATAGAGGTGTCCGAGGGCTGGAACAACGACGAGTTCTCGGTCACGATGAGCGAGAAAATAGGGCACCCCATTCTCCTCAACCTTTTTAGGCTTTCCCTTACTGTCAAGCGCTTGTGCTATCCTTTGGGCAGCATCAGGTTTTTCGGTAACAATCAAGGTGTATTTTCCCATTGACGCATCCTTTTCCCTTTCTTTTCAGACACGCACGGAAGCTATAAATGATTTACGACTTACAATTAAATTATTTCACAATAGAAACGCTTGGATACTGGAGCAACAACCTTTGAAGGTAACAATCATTTCCGATTTTGAAGGAATATCCGGCGTGCACACCTTTCGTCAAGTCATTAAGGAATTTGGCAAATCTTTCGAAAAGGCCAGAACTCTCATCACAGAAGACGTTAACGCGGCTATTCGCGGATTGAAAGCAGCAGGAGCAACAGAAATCGGAGTGGTAGATGGACACCGTTGGGGCAATCCTCCAAACATCATTGACGAAAAAATTGAGGCAGGCGCCACGGTTCTCCGTGAAAAACGTGAACGAGACAACTTCATCAAATCTTGCGACGCGCAAGTATTGGTGGGTTTTCATGCAATGGCAGGGACGAAGGATGGTTTCCTCAGTCACACTTCCAGCTCAATCCTTGGACTAGCATTAGGTTTGAACGGTCAATACGTTGGAGAAACAGCGTGGTGTGTTTGGAAAGGTGCCTACACTGGATTTCCAACCATCATGGTGACTGGAGACGCTGCCGTAGTGAGAGAAGCCCAATCTTTTTTCCCAGAAATTAAAGGCGTAACCGTAAAAACCGCCTTAAGCAGAACTTCGGCTAAATGCCTTCCACCGAAGAAAACAAGGCGCATGATCGAAGACGTCGCAACTTACGCCTTGAAAAACTTATCGCGGTTCAAGGTACCGGAAATACCTGAGCTGCCCATTGAAATGGACCTCGTGTTTGCCTCGCCTAGTTTTGCCGATTCAGTTGCTACTATGCCAAGATATCGAAGGCAAGGCGACCAATGGCTCTCCTATACTGCGAAAAATTGGCCAGAACTTAATGAAGCCTTTTCCATGGCGCTGAGGCTAGCATTGTCACAACTTGTAAACCTCCAAGAAAATCTCAGCAGAGTAGAATCGGAACAAAGAAACGGGTATGTGAGAGAGTTTGTGCGTCATGTTTGGGAGTCCGAGTTTCCTCCTCTTCCAAAGTTAAAACGGCATAATGAGAAGTCATTTCAGCCAAAAATGTAGCTCGCTAGTCACAAGTCGGAATGTATAAATAGTCTGCAACGATTGTATCCTCGTTCTACAATGGCTGTGAGATTGTGCCTCAACGGGTAGTTTGTCAAAAATGTGGCGCTGTTCTTTATGAAGGGACAGAGTTGAAGCCTCCCGACGAGATCATTCAGAGTTGCGATGGAAAATGCCCGAAATGTGGAAAAAAATTATCTTTCGTACCGACAAACGTTGAGGTTAAATCCTATCAGTGAAACTCACCAAAGTCGCTAAAAACTAAGCTACACCACATTGAAATTGGTCTTTAATCCAACAGATGCCTTAGTATTGTACATAACAGTAGTTTCAGAAAACATTTAAGTGTTCCAAAAGCCAAATACCGAAATCTGAAAGTAGTTTAGGTGAGAAATCTTGCCAGAATGGATATGCTTGAAATGTGGATATAAATGGATTGACGAAAGCAAAGTGGAGCCCAGATATTGCCCCACATGTGGTGGCCCTAACATATACGTCCCAAAGATCGTAAAACCGAAATAAAAGAGATGAAAATCGAAGAAAAACATAATTTAACGATTCAGTGAATGACTTGGAAAAGAGACGTTTTTGACCATGTATTTTATTAAATTTGTTCTCTTTTCCTCGATACCTCTTATGCGCGTATATAAAATCAGGTATGATTGATCATATGCCTCAGGAAATGTAGGTGATCCTTTCCTCTTCCACTCTACGCATCTTCTGTGCATGTTTTTCTCTTCTCTTCTCGATCTCCTGCATCCTTTCCACAATTTCTTTGGACTTCTCTATCTCCTTATCCAGTCCACTTAAATCAACTTTGATTTTCAACAGTTTTTGGAGAACCTCGACAACGCTTTTCGCTGCCCTCGGGTCAGGCAGGTATCCGCGAGTCTCTCCTAGGAGGCAAATCGCGTCTATTTTTCTAAATTTTGCCATGCCTAAGAGTAAGCCAGCTGTACCAACGATAGGGTTTCCTGCAGGGCTTGGTACTGCCTTAGCTTTCATGGCCTTTTCTAAGAGGGTGGGACTGGTTGATACTGCGACTACTTTTGGTTTTTTTTCCACTTCTTTTCGGTATCCACCAATGGTTGCTATTATTTTTACGTTATTTTTTTCAGCAAAATCGAGTATAGAGCCAGCTATTTCATATTGGCCCTCAATTGTTTGGGCTTGGCTATCTCCTGTAAAGAAGATAAAGTCGTTTTCTCTAGCTTCATTTTTCCAGAAGAAAAATTCTCCTTGGAGGAGCCTAACGCTTCCTTTCTTGTTTACGAGAACGTAGTAGGGGAAGTGGGGAGAATATAATTTCGCGAGTTTTTTGGCTTTTAATTGTTTAGCAAGGTATCGTGTGGCTATCCTTCCTACCATCCCTAATCCTGGAAGTCCTTCTACCAGAATTGGTTTTTTCAGTTCGATTTTCGTTAATTCTTTAATTGTCGTTGTTTTCATTCTAACTTAAACCTCTCATTGCTCGCCTGTATTTTGCATACTTATCTTCAGGCGAGAATTTAGCTGGATGAGGTAGGCGTACGTTCCCTCCACAATAGGGGCATCTCTCTTGGTTCAGCGTATATTTTTTGCATTTTTCGCACTTTCTAAGCAGCCAACCCATCATTTTTCCCTTGTGAAGGCGCCTTTTCCCCCGATTTTTGCTATTTTTTTTAGAGCCGTTTCTGTAGCTTTCTGTAGGATGCTTTCTGCCTTCTTGTAATCCTCAGCCGAAACCGCGATGCGATATTTTGGCGGTGCAACTACGTAGATGCGGATCTCCGTTCCTTCAGGTTCTCCGATTTTTTGAGCGTTTAGCAAAATTTCTTTTATAAGAGTTGCCCCATTTGGCTTTGTGCATTGAAGCTCTAGGATCCCCTTTATCTCAACTAAAGATATCTTAATTTTTTCCTTTGCAATTTCCTCGAGGGCAACAGCGATGTCTTTGGGTACACCTAGCTTCAACAAAACGTCTGCTCCATCTTTTGCGGTTTTCTCTAGCCCCTCATGTAGCTCTCCAAACTCCTTTTCAATTAGGGCTCCTGCTTTCTCATAAATTTCTTCAATAGGCATGTTTAAGTTTTCAGACGCGCTTCGCAGAAGGGTGTCTGCTTTTCTATCTTTTTTCCAAGACTGAATTTTTTCTTTTTTCTGACGTTTTGTAACCCTTCTTAGCGAGAGGTCAACATGTCCTTTTTCTGTGTCGACCCGTAAAACTTTCAACACGACTTTTTGTCTTTCACGCACAAAATCACGAATGTTTCTTACCCAGCGAGAGGCAACTTCAGATACGTGTAGCAAACCTTCCTTGTCATATTCATCTAATTTAACGTAGGCACCATAGTCTGTTATTCTCTCAACAGTAGCAACCACCAAGTCGCCCACATCAGGCCACTCAGGTTTCTTGAACTCCATTTTCTCCCCACTTATTTTTTAATCCAGTATAGCAGTGATTTCGCCCTTGACTGTTACTTTTCCGCCAGAAGGCTCAGCGAGTATCGCTCCGCAAACGTTGCAGTGAACAATAGTTGTGGCATTGCTGAAAACGAGCTGTTCGTTTCCACAGTCAGGGCATTTTACTCGAAGGAATTTGCTTCTGGGTTTAGGTATAACTTTTTCCCATTCACTCATTTTATTTCCTCTTCTACTCAATAGTCAGTTTTTTAAGGCGTATTCCTTTTTTATGTAGTGTATGTCCGCAGGTTCTGCATTTTAACTTCAGCGTTTGTTTTTTAGTTGTTTTGGCAAACTTTCGTTGGCGAGGATATTTTTGTCCACCGTATCCCTTTTTTTCGCGTAGCTCGTGGTGTCTTTCGCCCTTGGCTAAAGCCCTTCTTTTTCCAGCCTTGTATAGGGAAATTGTGTGAGGTTGATGAGTTTTGCATTTTGGACAGTATGTAGTTATTTCTTTGGGTGTTTTCATCGCGATCACTGACTAGTTCGGTATAGAACAGCCCGCTTAATTACTATTTATCTGTTTCTGGAAAGACTACAAGTTCCTTCGTCTTTTCTTACATGCTACTAGCCCAGTTTTCCAAGCTATTATCCTTTCCAAACTGGCTCTCTTTTTTCCAAAAATAGCTGTAGCCTGAGGTGCCTACCCTAACTTTATCCATAGCGCCAAGACCGAAAAATGAATATCTACACGAAGAAATAAGGATTATTTGAAATGAAAAAGAAGCCCAGTCCAAGTATTTTCAGGCGTGACCCTAAAGAAGGGATCATAAAGAGGGCAAGGAAGGGAGTTTTTGATCGCAATCCTTTGCTTGCTACTTCACACCAAGTAGTATGCAAAGCTTGTGGATTTACGCAGAAAATAACCTATCTCAACTACCTGAAATCTGGAAAGTTTGAGTTGGGGGAGACACGGATGATTGAGGTATCCTACGCAGCCCCAACCATATTTGGGCTGAGCCATGCAATGGAGAAAATAACGCCGATAACAATGACAATCAGATGTGAAAGATGTGGAACCGAGGTATCATGTAGCCCAGTGAGTCTCGAGTATTTGTTGTTCACGGCAACGAAGCAACAGAAACTGAAAAACATGTATGTCTAGTCGCATTTTTCACCTTTTGATGGATTCTGCCATTTCCAACACTTTCCGTTTTATTTCTTCAAAAACTTCCTTGTCAGATCCATGGGGAAGATAGATGGGATCGTCGATGTTCCAAACCTCTATCCCATCTTCCATTTGCGGATATCGCCTTAAGATTTCATTTTTGTGGTTTTGCTTCATAGCTATTATGATGGCGTATTCCTCCAAGTTTTTCTGGTCTATTCCCTCCGGCGCTTCTTTAAGGTTCTTTAAGGCGTTCTCTTTCACCAGAAACTTCTTTGCGTTTGAAGCAATCATGCCAGCCGGATGCATACCCGCCGATTCGATGTCTAAATCTTCTCGAACTTTTTTAAGAAGAGCCTCTGCTACTGGGCTTCTATAAGAGTTGCCGGTGCAGACAAAAAGAATCTTCATTTCAAATCATGCCAACCTTCGGTGCAAACCTATGACTGAATTATTTTACTTCCACTTCCGCGGCTACTCCTTGTTTGATAAGTATTCGAGCGTTTTCTAAAGGTAAAGTCGCTATGTCCTCTGGCTCAAACGGACCATAAGTCTTCATATCAGATCCAACTATTGCCGGAATTTTCTGAACGAAGCGTAATAGTATCTTCTTTGGTTTCTCTTCCTTTTCAATAAGAGATAAACGTCCTTGAAGAAGATCTCTTAAGAAAGTTTGATAAGTCTCGGCTAGAGGCAAAATTTCTCCATACAACTTTTCTTCTTCTTCGGTTAAGACTTCTTTAGGCACAGTTTCTCGATCCAGAGCCTTTTTACGAACTTTATCTCGGCGAAGTTGAAAAAGTTCTTTAGCCATACTCCTGGCATTTTCGAACTCGCTCTTCAATAGCTTTGCCTTTGTTGTTTTTTTGTCTAGCATTCGACGTTCTTCTCGTATTTTTTTCATATAATCCGCAATTTTAGCATAGAAGTTCTTAGGGAAGCTTTGAATTTCCTCATTTTCCTTTTCCTTTTTCCATGCCTCATAGAGTTTATCATACAAAGTTTATTCCACCACTTTTGCTGCTCCTTTGCACAGAAGCATCAACGCCGCCGCTGTGGGGAGCTCAATTTTCTGTTCCTTATATGGACCGTAGGTTTCGTCTCCTAGTCTCAATTGAGGAGCATCTGAAACAAGGATCGTTACTGTGCCTTTCTTAAAGGTCACGGCGCTTTTAAGGGGATCAAAGTCCTCGATGCCTGTGATAGGCACTTCCATTTTTTTCAGACCGGTTTTTCCGTGCAGCGTATTAGCGAGTCTTATCAAACGGTGGATGTCTGTGGTGACCACGGTGTCGATTTTCACCGACTGCTTTCCCACGCCATGTTGAGCTATTTTCCGCCAGCTTTCTGGACCTATGTCCCTTATGATTCCCCAAGGTCCCTTTCCTTTTCCTTTCCAACTCTCCAAAAGCTTCTTTTTATGCTGGATTATGGTGTTAACATTCTTCTTTAACCCTATTTTTTCCAATTCTTCTGGAGATGCTGTGAGGAGAAGATCATAGGTTCCCCGAGCTATTCTTCCCCTCCATCCCAAATCATTTAAGTCTGGACCGGCAAGCACCCGTGACCCCTTTCCACCTAAATCATGAAATTCAGCCTCCAACCCTATCCCCAAGACGTAGTCAACAATTTCTTTGCGAGACATCGAATCCAACTCTCGAACCTCTTCACTTTCCACCTGAACATGGTATCCCCGATGCCCAGAAAACCCCACCTTTAACTCTTCCGAGGAAAAACCGAAATCTTTCGTCAAGATATCTATAAGCTTTATCGCTTCAGCCTTCGCTGATTCCAAACAAACTTCGCAAGGCCAAGTTTTCTCACTGAATTTCTGTCCCCCACAAGTGGGACACTTCTTAGGCGACACGCCTCTACCAACGGCACCACAATTACTGCAAACCCAAATGTCATGAACCTTGGCGCAGGGAGTTGGAATATGGTCCGCATCAATGTCGAAAATCAAGTCGGCTCCCAACCACCCCTTTCCTCTCATGTCCTCCTCAGGCCTCTCATAATAAGCGCTCGAATAGTAAACATCTGAAGGAACAATGGTCTTCAAGAAAGATCTGAAAGCATCTACTCTTCTGAAACCCTTATGCCTAAGCATAACCCTCTCCTTCAACAAAAGAAAACCAAACTCACGCCTTTCAATAGAAGCAGGAGACTGAATAAATGAGGAATACTTCTCATAGTACTCAGCAAACTTGTCTCGAACAAAACGCGACGAGGAAGGCAACACTTCCCATTCTCCAGCTTTAACGCTTCGACTTTCTAACTAAATATAGAGATGGCCAGCTTTTAAGAGAGTATTGGCGTTTGGGTAGGCATCTTGGAAAATGTTTATTTCATGCACCCAGCATAATTGTAGCCGAATCTCGTCTATCAAGCTTTTAACCAGTTATATTTTTAGTCTTTACAAAAAGTTCTTTGACCGCAACAGACCTATCTTCTGCAAGACTAAGCTTAGCAGCCTCTGAAACCGCTACAACCTGTAGCGCCTCTTCTCCAGAAACAGGGACCTTAGTGCCCTTCTCGATACTGTTTATGAACTCTTTGATGATAGTCCCATAGAAGGCAAGAGCGCCCTTGAAAAATTTCCCTGAGATCGTCTTCTTGGTGAGCGAAATAGTCTTCTTCGATAAATTTCTTAGGTCGTCTAACGGAGTAGGTAAACCATGAGTCTCTATAGGATCATTGAAGAAAAAATTTTTTAGGTCGCTCTCTATGGAGATGTAGCCACCAGTTCCGTGAACATTTAAAGCGAATGTGATTCTGCCAGTTAACCAAGAAATGTCAGCAGTTGCTACGGTCCTGTTTTCGAATCGCATAAGAATTTGTATGTAATTAGTACAATTCATTTTGCCCAAAAAATCTCCTCCGAAAGCGCAGACTTTTTCGATTTTCGAGTTAACTAGCCATAAAATCGAGTCGATTAAATGAGGCCCAAAGTCATCTAATGCACCTCCCTTATGATATAGCCATGTAGAGGCGGTCCATTGTAAAGGAATACGTGTGTGTGCTATACCCTGAATCGTAACTATTCGTCCCAAATTTCCCAGATCTATCCTTCTTTTAACCTCCTTCATTGCAGGAAAATATCGGTAATTATGCACTACACATAATTTAACATTGTTCTCTTTTGCCATATTCAGTATCATTTGTGCACCTCTTACGGTTAAAGCAAGAGGTTTTTCAATAAAGAGGTGCTTCCCGTTTTTAGCTGCTTCGATTGCGACTTCAGTATGGGTCGGCGACGGTGTGCAGATGCTTACTAAGTCGATGGAGGGGTCTCTAAGCATTTTCTTATAGTCTGTATACGAGTTCGGGATTCCAAATTTCTTGGCTGCAGTTCTTGCCATCTTTTCATTAACATCTGCTACAGCTTGCAATTCAACGTTTGGTAATGACTTAAACGCTGGCAAATGAGCTCTTGTGGCAATTGCTCCACACCCTATAACTCCAACTCTCATTAGGTCCTCCTCCAAATTTTCATTTAACCCTTGATTGAAGGTATTCACCTACCTTGATTACAAACGCCTCCAGAATACTCCATCGAAAATTAGCCTTAACCTCCTTAATTTGATTACCTAATACTTTATAGCGAGTTGACCCTACATTAGATTTTGCTGCCTTCTGTATGTGACCGATAAAAAATGGATTAAAACCCATAATTCTGGCACAAACGGTATCTACCGCTACGGGGTCGCCTCCAGCAACAATAACGTGGGCTGGAAGTGGAACTCCAAACGCGGGGCCTTGAGAGCCACCCATGCCGATGATGCCATCCACAATACAAAAGTTGGGCCTCATCGCCAAATTTGCATCTACAATAACATCGTCGATTTTCGGATGGAACACGATTTTTCTCCGGGTGGGTATGCATCCAAACTGGTTCTTAAGCGCGCACGATATTTTTGTTACGCTACTAGTTTTCATTTTCGGCAGAGTAATACAATAACTATCTTCAAAGATTTGTGGCACTTCAAGCTTTTGGAAATATAGGCCATTTATATCTTTAGTAACTGTTTTCTCTTTGCTAAGGTTACGCCATACCGCACCCCATTTTTGGAGAATGGGAAGGAAGCCAAACCATCTAATAAAGAGGTCAGGACGCGCCACGGTAGCATCACTTTCAACCACATATATCTTAAGACCTTGATAATTTTCCCTTAGATATCTCAAAACGGCTTCCAAGAATATTGGATGCGTTATAGCTCCCGTCTCTGGAGTTCTAAAATCACATAGGTTTATTTTGATAACGACTGATTCATGATCTTTAACATTTAAGCCACCACCAAGATGGATGGCCCTCCTCAAATTTGTGTACACATGATCGTATCCAGACCTTACGATGCTTACGCACTTAACGTCTTTCATCGAGCGATAAACTCCTGTGAAGTGTTAATGATTGTTGTTTAATCAGTATTTAAAGAGGCCATCAATCCATCCCTTTAACTCCATCGAACTAAGGTAAGCGATATCTTTTTCACCCTTTTGACGATATGATGCCGAAGCAACTAGCAAGTTGATTATTCTCCCTACATAATACAAAAGGAGTTGAAAGTCGCCTTTTTTCATTTGTTTTTTTAAGAAGGCAGCTACTCCTGTTCCGCATGTATACACCGCATTCACGAGTTCCCCTTCAGTCTGCCTATGCCTATGAAATATGATTGCACGAGGTTCGTAAACTATCAATTTCTCAGCTTTAAGAACCCGATAAAACATGTCCAATTCCTCACCAGCTTTGCTAAGTGTTCCTGGCCCAAGCCTTTCGTCAAAGTAGCCTACCTCATCAAAAGTTTCCCGACGAAAAGCCATATTATTTCCAAGGCCCACAGAAAAAGGTGCTGGAGCTACGGAGGTTATTCGTCGCTTTCTCATATAAGGAGCTGCCTTAACCAAGACCGAAAAATCCAATTTTAAACTGCGACTGCCAAATGTTCGGCGAACTGGACCACGATCAAAGCCAAAATACTTCTCAAACGTCAAACTCAATGGATCATTGAGATATGTTAGCGTTCGTCCAGTGCAACATGCGATTTTAGGGTCGCTAAAATTTCCAGTTAAATTCCTCAGCCACGACTTATCGGCTATACAATCGTCATCGGTAAAGGCGACGATTCTTCCGCGCGTCTCCATGATTCCACTATTTTTTGCAATACAGAGACCTCGCCGGGGTTCATAAATATACTGAGCGCCGATTTTGCTACAAGCTTTCTTATTGCTTGCAATGGTACCTGAATCGGTACTGTTGTCAACAACTATTACTTCATAATCATAAGATTCCATCTTTTCGAGGGCTTTAAGGCATCGATCTAGATCATCACGTCTATTTCTAGTGCAGATTACAACCGAAACGTAAGGTTGATTCACGGCTTAAACTCACCCTTTAATGACCTGTGATTCTGAGCGAGTATCATGGTTGATTGACCAAGATACTTATGGAAATAACGAATATATCCTTTCATTAACCACTTTGATAAACCGTGTTCTGTAAAACGTGTTAATATCCAGACCCATCTTCGGTATCTCATAAATTGGTGGAAAGATGGTATTCATTCGAGTCTTTAGTATTTTAAAACCATAGCTTCCAATTAAGTGCATCCACGCGCGCGCAACAATTGTTTCAACAAGTAAACACCTTCAACGAGTTTTATTTTGGACTTTCCTTCTTTTCTAGCTTCATTAACCACGTAATGTTCCGCGACACGGTTCAACGGCACAGACATCAAAATTTCCAACGTGAATTTGGAGCCTTTAAAGTTTTGGAACTGCATTACCTCACGTTTGCCAGCTACGAAGGTGGTCAAGGGGTCGCGTAAGTTTAATTCTAAAAAGTGGCGGGTGAACCATGCGCAAGCCAAACTTATGATCTTCCGATGCAACGGATGATAGAGCCATCTCCTTGAACCCAACACCAAATCTACGTTAGACGACTCCAAACGTTTCACCATAGCCAGCAAATCTGATGGCCTATGGGAACCATCCGCATCCATCACCGCAACGTATTCGCCCTTGGCTCGTTGAATGCCATGCCAAACCGCGTTCGCCATACCTTCTTCTGTCTGAAGCAGAATTTCGTGTGGAATATCTGAAAGATTGGCGTGGATTTTCTCTACCACAATCTGTGCGTAGGGTTCGTTTTTAACTAGTATAACGACACTCACCTTCATTTTATTCTGCTTAGTCCTCCCAGTAGTTTGTTTAGAAAGAAATTGTGGATGAAAGCGAAAAATGTGGCTATTCCGAAGGAGAATTTCCATGTGTCTATGAACCAGAAGTTTATTTGTAACTTTAGGAAATCTATGATGAACCACATTATAACGAACATCCATAGAGAGCCTAGAAATCCGACGAAACCAAATTTTATAAATTCGGCGTGAATCTTGTTGCTAGTGAAGTACTGCCAAAGTTTTTTGATTCGCATTTATCACCAGACTCCATTTCCTATTCGTTCATCAGAATGCAGCTGGATAATTCTTTCATCTTTAATCGTTAACCGAGCAGCAAATTTGTCGGTTCCATCCGTACTTCCATCCTCAGCTATTATTATTTCGTAGGATTGTGAAAAGCGGTCTAAGGTGGCTTTCACCTCATGAACGCAATGTTCGATCCTATCTGCTTCGTTGTACATAAGCAAAATAACGGTTACTTCGTAGGAAGACCCCACCTTCTCTTTCACCTCTTCAACTTCTATATGAAGGGTGCCAATTTATAAAAGTGAAGCCCCCCAAAACGATTAGAATAGCGTAAAGGGATAACAATAATGTATACCCTTGCCCATTTCTTTTTGAGCCAAAAGGCTGCAAGGATTTTAAACTAAATTGGACTAACGAGTGAGACGATTGATTTCAGATCAGCTATAAACTAACTTCCCATTAGAAATTGAACGCGAATCAGTATTCTGTCGCCAAAAACAGCAAAACATAAAACCTTCAAGAGCGAAAACTGTGCTTACGCAAATGTTTTCTCAAATACCAAAGGATTGTGAAAAACAATACTATAGAGTAACTTACTGCGAAGATGAAGCCAAGGTCTCTGTCTATAGATAGTTGTAGAGATGCTAAGGCATAATTGTTGTTCGGATCGGGCCATTGTTTGTCGTATAATTCAGGGAGCCATGCAAAAATATTGCCTACATGGGAGACCACCGTTGCGGTAACTAAGACCCGATCTACTCTAAGCATTTGTCGAGAAAACGAAGTCAATCCATAGGCCGCAATTAACGCCATGGATGGAATAAGAGGCAGAAAATAGCGATCCCAAAGTTTCCATATTACAATCGGTATGAACACCAAATAGACTAGGAACCATAGGAGGATCACTATCTCAATAAAAGATGTTTCTTTTTTGCGTATTCTATTCAGAAGGTAAGTCATTCCCACAACAAAAGATGCACTCATAGCAACTGTAGTATAGCTACCAGGATACTCCCAACACCATTGATAACCAGGCCAAATTGATTTCAACATCCGAGAACCAGGCCAAACCACCGAATGAATAACCCCTATAAAGGCATTCACTTTATCATTAGGTGTGTCTTGAACTTTATATCCCCAATGTAAACTGCCGCGACTCCAGTATTCAACTACTTTATTAAATTGTTGATAAGGGTTGGAGTATAGGTAAGGGTTAAGAACAATCGTCGTCAATACTCCTATCCCCACAAATAGCATCAGACCAATGGCAGTGATTACCCGAAAATTCATCTTACTAATTGATGATAACAATCGACGCCAAAAGAAAGGAACCAGAACAAAAATAAGTATGGAAAGGACTACCAACAAAAACGTCATAATTGAAGTGTATTTAGAATCTATTGCTAATCCAACGGATATCCCTGAAATGACAAAGTAGATTAAGAGTCGAGTATGCGATTTAACATTCTTTATGCCCAACCAGAACAGTAATATGCTTAGTGTCGAGAAGAATACGGATGGTATATCGGACATCGCTCTTCTACTGCTTGACAGCCATAAAGGATGAAACGCAAGAAAAACACTTGCAATTATGCCCGTCCACCGGTCTTTTAACTCTTTTCCAAGTAAAAATATTAACACACAAGACAGCGCACCCATCACTGCTATCGGGAGCCTGGAGATAGCTAGTACATAATTTGGGGGTATCTCCCCCATCCCCCAATACGCCCATAGCCCTTCATTGACACCAAATAGAAGGAGGGTGAACCCAATAAGATACTTCGCTATCGGAGGCTGATACCAGTCAGGTCCTGTGAACCAGAAAGGGTCATCAAATTTTCCTTGCAAAATTAGCCGAACATCCACGATTCCCTCGGAGATCCAATGAGACTCGTCTCCGTGAAAAGACATTCCGTCTAACGCTATTATCATAGGCAAAAGACTGCCAACAAAGACTCCGATCAAAAGCAGTATTTCAGTATCACGCGGGCAGTGTCTTTTTAGTTTATTATATAAGCGTCTCGTGTTCTCGACACCCCACAAACAAAACCCTGTTTAGTTGGTTAAAACTCATAAGTTTTCCACCCTTCGCGCTTTGAATTTTCTTAAAATGTTGAGGACAAATAGCGCGCCAATTGTTAAAAGAATAATGAAAGAAGAGGAAAAAGCCAGTTTTTCTCCGAGCGATAGCGTGAACTTTATGGATGCCTCCCCGCTCGAAGGTTTATCAACTATAAAACCTGTAAGAAAGGCATTAGCAACTGTAGGTGAGTATTCTCGGTCTTTCGTAAATAATCTCCAGGAGGGAAAGTAGGCTTCGTCAATAACTAATAGGAACGGTTCATTAATGCTTAGTGGAATACTTGTAAACACATCATAGCCTTTAGTGTGGCTGGTTGCGACAAAAGTTCTGAGCAGGGAACAAGCCAACAATTCGTCCCAATTGCGTGCTGACGACACTACCATGATATCAATGTATTCAACAGAAGTTGCAGTTCCCAGATTAGAAATCCACACCTCATGGCGACCAGGCTCCAGGGTTGCAGTAAAGTTAATCCATCCCCAACATGACTTGCTACTCGAAGTTTCATGGCTCCCCAGCCACTGCCCATCGAGATCAAAGGATAAGACGCCTCCCCCTTCGCTGGAACGAAAGATTCTAAAGGACAAAGTATACTCATCTTTTTCAGCCAAATTAAAACTAAAATTAGCAAATCCTCCATTTTCAATTGTTACACTTTTCCCATTACTCGGCGACAAATCGGTATGATTAAACGGTTCTGAAATAAACGCCCCCTCTGAACGCGATAATAAATCTTCGGCCTCAAAAACCCAAGAACCTCCTTCCTCGTTTAAAACATTAATGCAAAAACCTTCCATTTGGGGAGAACTCCCGTTAGAAACAACGAGCGGAAGTACATTCGTCTTTAAATCATCGAACAAACAACCGAGGGTTATCATACTATTTACAATATTACCCGTCGAAACCATCACTGGAGCGTCTGTGATTCGAGCTCTAGCGGCCTCACCCAATTTTAAGTTTTGAAAAATAAGGACTAAGGAGTTTTCGTAAACTAGTTTAAGTCTCGTACAGTTTTCAAAAAATGAAATTATATCCGCACTTACAAGGTCACGGTATACAACCATATATGCAAGGCTTGGGAAAAAATTGAGGAGCGCAAGAAAATCATTAAAATGCCCACTATGCAGAGTATAATCTAACGCAAAAAAGGTGGAAGATACGTATTTGTTGGGTTCGTATTCGTTTATCGGTCCGTAACAGTTGCGCAACCCGTGCGTAACAGTTTCGTAGTCTGCAAGATAAGAATAGTAATATCCTATAAAATTGTCCAGTTTAACTTGAGAGTAGTACGGTTTTCCTATAGGTGTTATGAATGGCACATTCAAAATCATAACATTTTCATTCTTTGAAAGAGTGGAAAGAAAAGCATATGCCTCATCAATTTCTTCCGGAGGGACATAAGTTTCTGTGAGCCGATGCATTTCAATAAATCCAGAGCTTAGAACAAAAGTGGAAACTGTAATCAACAATAAAAATGGCAGAGCTTTCCTTTTGAATCCTTTGAGTATAGAACAATTGAAAACGTCATTCTTGTTAGATATATCGGAGAGACGCCCGAATATACTCCTTAGGGCAAATCCCGACAAACATGAAGTGAAAAACGCTTGAGAAACAACTTTACTCGGAAATGACAATCTAGCTAATGTAGAAAACAAGAAAAAGAGAAAAGTGGCAAAGAAACAGACAAACAAATAATAAACTTCGCGTTTATCCTTTCTGCAAACAATAGGAGATATTAAAGACAAAGAAAATGGAAGAAAGAAGCCAAACGACCGTAACCCAGCTATACCTGGATCTTTAAGAAATTCTGTGCCTCCACCTGAAAAAGTTTGCATAGAAATAATTTCTGAAAAAGTATGCGTAGACAGCGGCACATCAACCATAAAAATAGCCTTAGGATTAACATACACAGGAGTGAGGTACAACTTCTGGTACGAGAATTGAGGAACTATCCACCACAAGTTTAGGAAAAGTGAAAGAAGAGCAAAGATAGAAATTTTCACAAACGCCCTCTTTGCTGCCCCCCTATAGTCAGATTTTGTTTTAGTATATATGAGAAAAAGCATACGTATTAACATAAAGGGAATAAAGGACATGCTAAAGAATAAAGGCTGTGAACTAAAAGCAACCCAAGTTATCAAAGCAGCCTTACTTATACTTACAAGAGACCGTTTACCCATGAATATTTCATCTAAAGACAGAAAAACCAGCGGAATAAGAGCCCAAAATATCGCGAAGTTTATATGGAAGTGAGTTAAGCCAACTGTCAAGAACACGCCTGAACTAGAGTATATCCAACCTGCTAGAAAGGAGCTAACTTTATGCTTAGTAAGCCTAAACGCATAGGTATACATACTCACGCTCGATAAAGTTGCGAAAAATGAGAAAATGATTTTACCAGCAATAACCTCGTCAAAAACTAATGTTAAGCTTATCAATGGAAAGCTCCACACCCACCATCCGGGCAGCAAAAAAAATGTTAAGGGCATGCCAGAGTTTCTCATGGAGCACCAAAGAGGAATATAACCAAATTTGACGAAAAACTGTTTTATGAAAAAAAGATTTGTAAATTCTGGGAGACCTTCAAAAACATTTGGCATTTCTGAGGTGAAAAACCATTCCTTAAAAATTAGGATGTGTGGCAAAGATAAGAAAAGAATGGTAATAACAGGATGAAGATACTTTTTCATTATTTCCTGAAATGCCTCCTCAGTTTTATTGCATAAAGTGGGACAAGTGCAATAACTGCAAGAATTGTGAATAGAAGAAAGTGAAAGGCATACACTGCTCTCGAACATGTATCCGGGGAAAGCCACTTCATTATATTGGAAAGAAGCGTCTTCAAAGTTACCGTATCAATCATAGTCTCACCAAAAGCAAAAACCACAACTTTTCCCTTACCGTACTCACCAATCACAATTATTGGATAGTTTGTGATTTTGTCAACTACAAGCGTTAAGGCGCCGTATGGTTTAATTGCTAGGATATTGTATCCTAATGGCCTAATTCTGCTAACGTTAACACCTTTGATGATCTCGTGTTCTCTAATTTTTTGAAGCGCCACATTCTGAGTGTTGAAAGCTTTTGACACGCAAGTAACTGGCAATACTCTAGACAGAGTCGAATTCTGATATTCTCCCAAACCAAAAGAAAAGAGACCGCCAAACATTATCAGACCCTTGCCTTGCTCCACCTTTTCAACTAATTCGAGTTCAAGGTCAACGGTTAAAAAAGTTGCAGGAACATCATGAATAATTATTACGTCAAATAAGCTAAGAGAACTAACGTCTAATCTTTGAGGACTCTCCATCCAAATTACGCTCATGGTGGCCGATCGCTGCAAAGGATATGTTAAACTATGCGGCCATATGCCCAGCACTAAAACATGCATGATATTCACAAAGTATATGGGAGGAACAAGCAGAATAAGTATTACAAGAAATATTAAGACGGTAGACCGAAAGGAGCACTGGTTTGTGCTAGACATTTCATCATCTCTCTTTTTATAATCTTCGCGCTTTATTTCCTAGCAAGGCACATAATTGAATAGTAGTTCTTAGTCCCAGAAAGCCTTCCCCGTTCATATTCCAAAGTGGCCACTTTCGATATAAACCCTAAGAATTCGGTGAGGGGGTTGCCTTTGGGCATTGTTAGCTCATACCCTGAATTGTTGGTGCATAGACCCTTAAATGCAAATGACTTTAAAGACCTACGAAAACCATAATAAAGTGAGAAACTTAGGAATTTTCTCACAAGCGTAAAAAGATAAGCTCCTTGCTCGGCAAAAAGCCCACCAGTATAGATCTTCATATCGTTGAAGCCAGCTTTATGAAGGAGATTCTTAATTTCATTGACTGAAAAATGTTTGTGCTTCTGGAAAACGTAAGTTGCAGGATCTAAAAAAATGTACATAGAAAATCTACCTCTATTTGGCGTCGATAATATTAAAAATCCGTTCTTTTTAAGGGCTCTCCTTATTTCTTTTAACGAAAGTAGCTTAACATCATTAAGGTGTTCTATCAACTCTAGCATCGCCGCCTTATCAAAAACATTCTCTTTAAAAGGTAAAGATGTTGCCGAGGCCAAAACGAAATTTACATTTCGATAATTCCTCTTCTTGAACATCCTTGAAATGTCAATTCCCACCACCAAGTTGTTTCTCCATAAGGCATCGGAGAAATACCCGGTTGAACACCCGATATCTAATATACGTTCTCCCTTCTGTGGCCCAATCATATGATAAGCCGCGTATAAACGTCCCTGAAGCCTCATTTATGATGTCTCACACTAATTTCCGTATGAAATTTTGCGCTGTCAACTCTATAGCAATACTGAACTCTACCTCGAATAATATCGTAAAGAGCCAAAATGTGACATACAACCTCAATAAGTAACATAGTAACTACGTGCGGCATTTTTCTCCAATGTTTTAAGGCTAGTCTTAGAAAATTAATAGAAACCGTGCTAAAATTGGTTGTTGGAACTGTGTAGTTTAACGATTTTTTTATTGAAATATGACCTCCAAGGATTCTTCTTCTTTTAGTCAGGTAATCCTTGAAGTTTGTAGGATCTTTGGTGTATACCATGGCTTCCGGTACGTATACAACTTTGTAACCCTGCCTTTGTGCACACAATGAGGCATATTCATCATCCGAAACTATATGGTGTGGAAAGCCTTTTACGATGCCTTTCCGAACAGCAAAAAATGTTCCATTCACTTTGGGTGGTAGATTCTTACGCCTCAGATACAAGCATAATTCATTATGCAACTGCCGTTGAAACTTTGATATAAAGGAGAATAGATTATCTCCATCGTTCAAAGACAATACATTTCCGCTTACTACACCTATCACTTCATCTATGAAGAATGGTTCTGTGATGTTATTTAGGCAATGTTTACTGACTACAGTATCAGCGTCGATGAAAACTATAATATCGCCAGTAGTTTGCAGAACGATATCGTTAAGCGCCGCTGCTTTCCCCATTCTTTCCTTCCCTGCGATCAACCGAATCATCGAAGAATTTTGTGATGCACGAGCTGTTTTAACGACTTCATCTATGGTACCGTCGGTGCTTCCACCAGCGTTTACTATGATTTCTGCAACATCTTTATTCGCTTGAATGAGAAGGTTTTGAAGAAGAAATCCTATTCTTTCTCTCTCATTGTAAGCAGGTATACCAATAGTTATTTTTGCATCCTTATCAGAGCCTTCTGGAAGAGGTGTATGCAGCATTTAAACCTCCTCTAACATTCTATATTTTCAAGACTTACTTACATAGGCTACGCGCGATAATCTAATTCAGAAATTAGTCCCTTCAATTTTAGACCTGATGACATAAGATAGAAAGCATTGGACTTCGGCTCTGGTTAGCTTCGATTTTCCTCGCTTCCGGTTCTCAAAAGTGATTGGAAACTCTCTTACCCGAAATCCTTGTAGCCAAGCTTGCTTAACGGTTTCGATTTGAATTTCGTAGGTTTGGCTATGAAGATTGGGAAGCACGTTTTTAACGTAACGTTTTGAATAGCATCTTAAGCCGCTTGTACAATCGCGTATCCTCGTTCCGACGATTGCTGAAGCGATGAGGTTGGCGACACGGCTGATCAGCCACCTCATACGATGCCATCCTACTATCCTGCCTCCTTCACAGTACCTGCTGCCGATGACAAGGTCGTAGCCGCTTCTAGCTACATCTATCAATCTAGGTATATCTTGCGGATTATGTGAATAGTCAGCGTCCATGGTGATTATATAATCTGGTTGATTTTTGAGAGATAGAATGGATCGAAAAGCACTAATGATAGCTGTTCCTAGTCCAAGTTTTTTAGGTCTTATGGATAAAATAATGTTATCATGTTTTTCCTGAAGTTTTTCCACTATCTCAGCTGTTCCGTCAGGACTGGAATCATCAATGATGGTAATCAGGAGGTTAAGTTTCAATTTCTGAAGCTCTTGGATCAGGCTTTCAATGTTTTCAGCTTCGCAATAGGTTGGAAGCACAACAGCAACTTTCGGTTCGCCCTGAAACTTTGTTTTCATCATTTGACCGACTCGGATTTTCCCAGCTGAATCCCTAGTAAAAAATGTCTTGTCTGAAGTGGTGGATTCTTCCAAACCTATTCTCATTCTTTTATTGATCCCCATCGGCTTTGTTTTATGTTCTCCATTTACAAAAGCATACATTTATAACTATTGTGTAAGAATGAGTTCTGAATTATGTATATGGATAAAGAAGAACTATTTCTTAATGTAAGAGCGAAGCCAGACACTTGTGAAAACATGACTTCCTTTATCTTGTTCACATCTGTTTCACGGTAACTTCTGTTTTTATGGTTTTTAGTTTCTTCCGGTAATAGGCGAGTGGGTGACGCACCCTTCTGCATATTTGCGCGCGCGCATGCACATTTTTTGGTTCTGATTTAAGTCATCGTAAAGATTTAACCATTTTGTTAAACCTTTTTAATTAGACTTACACATAGAATCCTAAGATACTTGGGTCAACGAAAAATCAGAGGGCCCTCCATGCTAAACAAAATGCGAACTTCCCTAAGTCAAATGGGCGTTAATGTCGATAAAAGGAACCTAATAATTCCCATATCCTTTGCTTTGCCAATTCTAATACTCTATGTTCTCGATCCGCATTCATTCGAGATTGTTTGGAAGGGACGTGCCCCACTTCTACTCTTCCTATGGCTTCTTTTGCTGGAATTAGCCTTAGGATGGAAAAAGCTGGTTGATGAAAGAGGTGCTTGGACCTGGTTTAGAATCGCCGGAGTTATCGTCGCGGCTACTGCTCCGACAATATATGTGGTGAGTGCCTTCTTCTTCGGCGTTAAGGATAGTATTTGGAAGCTGGGCGAACTTTTGGGAGCACCCGTGCTTATGCAATGGCCCATATCCTTCGAATATTTTCTTTTCACGGTTTTCTTTGTAGCTTCTGTTGGGTTGATGTGGAAGATTGAGGGTTTCAAAATGTTCTTGATTTCCTTTTTCTTTATTGGAGCAACAAGTTTCTTCAACATCATTGACACTTTTTACCCTGAGGGAACCATATCTTTCCTACAAGCTTTTGCGCCGTTCATAGCATCGTGTGTAGTCCGTGTTTTAAACTGGATTGGCTATAATACACAACTTGCTCCTTTCTTATATGAGGGTATGCCGATCCTATATCACCCAGGTCTTCCTCCCCTAGCGATTGGTTGGCCATGCATTGGTGTACAAAGCTTATTCATCTACACATTTGTGATCCTGTTTTTCCTCAAAGGCTCTTCCTTCACCCTTCAAAAGGAAATAGTCCGCGCTGCGATCCCGAAGAGGCTTAAGTCCATGACTCGAAGTGGGAAGATAAGTTTCTTGCTGAAACGTGGAATAATCCGCGCTACAATTGAGGCAGGTGAAAAGTTCGTTGTTAATTTTTATAGGATGTTACCTTTATTCATAATTGTTAGTGTCGGTGCGGTTGGCACGTTTATTGTTAACATTCTTCGAATAGTAACCCTATGCATAATTGGTTCTCACACGAGAATGGAAGTCTGGTATGTTTTTCATTCTTACTTAGGAGAGTTGTTCTTTATAACGTGGATTATAATATATCTTTTGACAATCTTTTATGGTTATAAGATTTTGGCAAAGCTATACGTCCTCGGAGCGAAGCTGACGAAAACTGAGAGGAGTTCCTCAAGGGTAAAGGAACGCTAGTCCTATTTCTATTCTTTGCGTGCGCGGCCTACCACTGTAACCTTTGCATCTAACTAACAAGTTCATCAACTAGGTGGCTACCAATGAAGCTCGCAACATCTGTGACCAACACAGATGTCTCTCCAGTCCATTAAGTCACCAAAATCCATTGTTTTTTCATTTTGTTATACCATTACTTTTTATAACTATTACGTAAAAAACGCAAAGATTGTGTAAAATGCGAACTTTTCTTCTTAATATTCATTCCATGGTAACTTCTGTTTTTATTGTTTTTAGTTTCTTCCGGTAATAGGCGAGTGGGTGACGCACCCTTCTGCATATTTCATCTTTGCTAGGGCAGATTCCGTGGGTGCGCAGTGTGTCGCATCTTGGAGGAATATACTTTGTTCGGGATCCTCTCACTCCGGCTATGTGTTCCACTTGGTAGCGGGTCATTCTTTCGTCGAAGTCGGAGACTGAGCGGAAAAAATTGACAACTTTTTCCACGGTCATGCCTATGTTTATTAGAAAGGATGTTAGGGCGAAGCGACCTATGTGGGAGGTGGGGCGGCCAGAGGCTATTGTGTCATATACTCCTTTTATGCACGGAGGAAAGGCAGCCATAACTACGCTTTTAGGAATCTCTTCAAGTCGGATTTCTCCTCTTTTCTCTATAGCCAGTTGTTTCAACCGGTTTACGTGATCCATTATGTTTTGGGGCAATGATCCCACCTTTACGTCGAGCTTTACTTCAATGTATCTTCGTACCTCCTCTTCCAGAAGACGACTTACTTCATGTTTTGTAAGGTAAACTTCCCCATTTAACAGAAGACGGTTAACAAGTTTCCATTTCTTGTCGTGAAAATCTGTTGCGTTTTTTAAGAAATCTTGAAATCGGAGTGCAAAGTCGTATGGCGGGGCGTTGATGTCACCACCAGCCATTCTGAGTTTCCAGTTGAAGTTGTTTGCGATTTCCATTACCTTTTCTTTTCTTTCATCTTCAAGCAGTTCAGAAACTCGTTTTGCTTCGGATAGTGCATATCTGCTTTTGATGAGTGAGTCGGCTGCCGCGGCTACCATCATTACAGCTATTGGAAAGGAAGGTATTTCAATGTCGTCGTTGGGCGATTTTTGGCTTACGGTGCGGAAAAGGATGGCCTCTTCTATTCGATTCTCAGCTCTGTCCAGCACCGATTTGAATTCTAGGCTCGCTAAGTCATCGATTTTTATGTCTAACTTTTTCACGTACTCAGCAGCCCTTGGGGTGAAAGGGTACTTAGCCAAATCGCTCTTCGTAAGTACCTGCTTTCCCTCCCGTTTATCGTTGCTACTCCACTTCTATCCGAGGAGCTAGATAAAAGGTTAATTTTCCCTCTTTTTCCTGCTGGAAGTCCAGTTTGATGGGCATATCGGTTGAAAACTCCAGTGTGACTATTTCTGATGTCGCGACCGCCGCTTTAACTATCTCGGAAAGGTAGCTTAAGCTAAATGTTGCTTTAGATGCCTCCTTCGCCTCCACGTCTAGAAGCACATCGCTTCCTTTTTTAAACTCAATTGTGGCTCCCATGATGTCTCCGGTGGCGTTCATGACTATTTTTTCTTTGTCCGCCTCGATTCGAACGTGATCGCTTACCAAAGAGGCGTCTTCGATGGCCTGGCGCAATCCTTCTGTTGTAGTTTTTGCTCTTATGTTAAAGGAAACTTTAGGAGTGGGAACTTCTTCCTCCATGGCTTCCAACGTGGGCATGTTGAAGGTACGTGTATACTTTCCTCTAATCGCTATTTTTAATCGTCCAGTTTTTTCATCCAAAGAAAGCTCGACAGATTCGTCTTTTCCAGTTCGCCTTAGCAACTTCAGCATTTCGCTTATGTTGATGCACATTTTCATCGCTTCACTGCAACCATACTCATCGAATACTGTTTTCGGCCACTCAAAATCGACCATGGCAACCCGTGAGGGATCCATAGCGCGAAGTTTGATTCCGTCAGAAGTCAAGTCGAAGGTAGCTTCGTCGATGAGTATTGAAATTGCGCCCATCATATCTTTCAAAAATTTTGCATCCGCCATTTTAACCTTGAACAACAGCAAACCTCCTTTAACCTCTATTTTTAACCTATCCTTCATTTAAGTGTTGATTTAGTAGATAAAGTAGAGGGAGAATTCTCCCTTGAACAGAAGAGTGGAATACAAAATTGTAGGAATGGAGATTAAGGTCTCTCAGCTGTATTCCCGGAAAGTATAGTTGCATTTTGTGCATCTGAAAAATTGTGTTGATGATTCGTCGCTTCCTCTAGTTTGCACTTGCCATACGTAAGCTAGGTTGTTTCCACATTTGGGGCACTCTATCCTAACTGTGGGCAATGTTCGCAGTTTTTGTTCTTGTTTTCCTATCACCGCTATAGATTCTTGGGGAGAGCGTTCTATGACCTTGGGGATAACTGCTGGTTTGTGCACTGTTTTTTTCTTATAGCTACATTTTGGGCATATAAGTTGAAGAACGGCTTTTTTTCCTTTCTTTTTACAAGTTGGAATCAACCTTGTTCCACAGTTCGGACAAAATTCCATATCACTCACCGCATTTTCTGCGCCATTTCCTTACACTCGACTCTTTTAAATCTTTTCTTTTGATCGAGTTAATCCAGAAGCTATGATGTGTGCTACACGCAAAGCTTCAGGAATGTTACTTCTTGTTGACGTACTTTTCAGAATCTTTTCAGCATCTTCCTGCGAAACCCCCGCAATTTGCACATAAACAGCTTCCTCGGCGTTTCGTGTCTGAACTTCGATTATTTTCCCAGCACTTTCTGTAGCTTGCCATCTCATTTCCCATTCAGGTAAATTTTCAAGGGCTTTCCTTATTTTTTCTAGGTTGGGTTTGTTTTGCGTGACTGCTATGACGGGCAAGTTCACCGTTTTGAAAAGTTTATCGATGTCCACCACATTGAAGCCGGCGAAGGTGATTCCATCTAAAATCACTACTCGAAGTTCCTTGTAGTGGGGAGACTTTTTTATCATAACCGCTATTTTTTCTGTTGCATCCATCCCGTCAATGGCTACTTCTGTTCGCATAACTCCGTCAAGCCAGTAACCACCTCGATAAACAACTCCGACAACATCGACTGTGCCTTTTGTGCGGGGAACGAAGATTCCATCGTCGACACCCAACACCCTGATCTCGGGTTTTATGCAGCGAAATCTTTTAGGGGTCAAAGTATTCCTCTTGAAACTCATCTTCATTTAGCTTTAAATCTTTTTCAGACGTTTACTACTAATTACAAATAACTATACAAACTGCCAAAGGGAGCATCATGATTGCCTTCATACCCCAATATAGAAAACTCCGCGAAGTTTTAATGGATCAAAAACTCGCCGCCTTGGGAGACGCTTACGTGAATTTTATTTATTCTGTAGCTTTGTCGAAGAGGAAAGGAGAACCTACGGGTGCTAAGGCTGACAGCCGTTTGCTCGCTGAGGCTCTCAAGAAAGCGGGATTAAGAAAACTTCTGCCCTCAAGGATTGACCGTCACAAACAGGCGGACGCTGCTGAAGCTTTAATTTTATATGCTTGGATACGAGGTTCGATGACAATTGAAGAAGGAGTTAGCATCCTAGAACATGGCGAAGATATGGTTGAAGCCTTCTGTTCCCTCCTCCTCACAGCAAAGAGAAAGCTTGACTTATGAAACGAACATAGACTAAACAGCTAGATTCGATCTATCTCAGCTGCCAGTCTTCTAACGCTTTCTTAAGGGAATTTCTAAACTCCTTGCTTTGGCTCACAACCTTTTTCATTGCCTCTTTTACAGCGGCTTCCGGCTTTCGCTTTCCCTTTGTATGAACATACACTATTGCGCTATCGACGAGCAGATGCGGCACATCATATCCAGCCATCTCGATGGTGTCGTCCTCCAATAGAGCCTTTTGTAGCACATTGCAAAAGGTGTGACCCTCTTCTTCAACTTCGATTTTCAATTCGTTAGATGTTCTTTTCAAAACTTTAACTCTCATTTCTCGCCCTCTCTTATGTTGCTTCTTCTCCGTAATCTAGTGGTACTTTTCGCCTTTCAATGCTTCCACATCTGGAGCATCGCATCCCCTGTTCTCCTAATCGTAATGCATGTCCGCATCTTGAGCACAAGGCGTAGATGACTCCAAAATTTTTCTCCGCTGTCGACAAATAGAATGTCCTGTTTTTATCGCTGATTACCTTCGCTTTCATTATGTCACCTGTTTTGCATATGCTGAACATGGTCTCGACGTAGCTTGGACTCACATCAGAAATATGTAAAATGCCTGTGAAAAAGCCGGAGAGCGATTTTTTCCCTATTTGTAATATGCGTAGAACGGCTTTTTTGCTTTTCACGTCTAAAACCTGTCCAGAGACTATGCTTCCTATCTGTGGGACGCTGGCTGCTTGAACAAGAGGATACACTGAAACCTTTTTGTTTAGCATGTCTAGGAGAGTACATCCAGTAATTTTAGAATGTATGGTTCCCTGTTCTACGTAGGTTCCAGGTCCCGGCGTAAACTCTTCAATAACGCCTAAACGGTCTCCAGGCACAACGAAAAGCCCGCTTTTTCTTTCAGACATACTCATAGGCTCTTCCCTTCTATCCGATACAGATCAACTTGAACACTACGCTTCTTTTTCGTGTGAAATTCAAACATCCTCGGAATATCCATCGTCATAGGAAATACGCCTGTAACTTTTCCTCCACACCTCTCAATAAACCTTTTGATAAATTCTCGGTTGCGCTCTCCACCTTTGTGAAGCGAGTATATCTTGCGTCCCAACTCTAAAGATTTTTTTATGAATTTTCTATCCGCCCCTCTTCTTTGCACACCAAAGGGAGGATTCTGCAGAACCGTGTCAAATTTTCCTCGTATAACGTCGATATCTGCCACGATCCAATGAGTGTTTTGCTTCAAATTACTTCTTTCCGCGTTTTTTTGCGCCACATTCACCGCCACTTTGTCCAAGTCGACGCCAAAGGTTTCTCTCGCTTCGAGAAAAGCAGCACCTATCGCGAGTCTCCCAGTGCCGCAACCTAAATCCACGACTGTTTTATTGATGATGTCGTTGTAAACGTATGTTGCAATGAAGAGTATTTCCGCAGCGACTCGTGAAGGTATTGTGTATTGTTCGAGGTAAGCTTTGGGCGTCGGGTGGGTTTCAATCTCTGAGATTGCTTTTTCTAGGTCTAGTTTTCGAACCAGCCTTTTCTGCATAGTTCTTCCCAGTCCATCTCTCCTAGCATTACAAGTGCTTCGTTAAGGGATATAATTGGCTTAAGAAAACTCGACGTGGCGTCTAAGGAAAGGCGAGGGCAAGCGGTGTTCACAAACGCGTCTATATTTGTGAACTGCATGAGCGCGTTAGACGTGATTTCTCTAAGCGCAAGCAAGGTAGCCTTTCTGCCGCCTTTTTGAAGTTTCTCTTTAATTTTCACAGCTTCTCTAATCCTTTTCTGTCCAGTTTTCAAGCCTATTAATATTCCAAAGTTCTCCGCCTGTTTTGCTTCAGAGATACTCGCCCATCGCTGTTTGAGTATCTTTGGAACTTTATCGTGAATAGGATACGCTCTTTTTTCGTAGGGATCAGCAATTATCGTGGGCTTTGCCGTTACTAACGCTACGCCTATGGCGTGGAATCTGCCTCCTCCAACGAAAAGAAAAGCTTCAGCTTCTTTTGAAACTGATTTAGCGTTGCTAAAATCACAACCGATCACCTGTCCGGGATATTTAACCAGTCCAGTATCTCCTATTGCAACGGTTTTTCCGGCTTTGAGAAGCAATTCTTTTGCTTCATCGAGTTTGTGGACATGTTGAACCGTTGTTACTAAACCGATGTTATTCCAAGGCTCAAGGAGAGGTATAGCTTTTTTTATGGCTTGTTTAACGCTGATTTTTGCCCTTGCCTCCATGTAAATTGTTGGCACTCGTTCTTGTTTGGTTTGGAGACTGTGCCCGTAATGGAATATTAGATCCGCGCCTAGGCTTTCAGCGTCGGGCAGAGCTAGGTCGCAGGCACCGTAACACGGATCAGCAGAAACTATCGCGAGGGCTCCAACGTCTTCGATGATGGTTGCGAGGCGGGAAGCCTCGACTTTTAATCCTTCTGGAAGCTGTAATAAGACGACTTTAGCTTTCCGTTTGCTTATTTCTTCCTTCAGTTTTTTCTCTTCAAGGTCAAAAGTTGTTGTTTTCATCTACATTTACCACTGCACCATGAAAAGCGTGGTTACACAGTTTACTGGCGAAAGCTTATCTGATGGACTCATTCCCACTTGGGGGTCCATTCCCAGTCCTGTTTGGGTTTCTGAGTTGTTTGACCCTTGCCGCGTTCGCGTAGTTCAGCTAAATCTTCGAGTAGCATTTTCTGTTCTAGGCTTGCAACCATCTTTCTCGTGTTTATCACGGCATCGGCGTTCACAGATATGCTGTCTATTCCGCAGCGAACTAGAAATTCGGCGAAGTCTGGAAGGTTTGAGGGCCCTTCTCCACATATGGATACTGTGCAGCCATGTTCATGAGCTACTTTGATTAGGTGAGCGAGTATCCGCTTGATGGCGGGGTCCCTCTCGTCAAAGTATCCCATCAACCCGAGTCTTTCCGAGTCGCGATCGATCATGAGAATGCCCTGAGTCATGTCGTTTGAGCCTATTGAGTAGCCGTCACAGAATTTCGAGAATTCGTCGGCCATTATGGCGATGGCTGGAGTTTCAGCCATAAACCATACCTGAAAGTCTCTAGACCTTTCAAGCTCCTCGTCCTTCATTATTTCTAGACATTTTTTGGCTTCCCATACTGTCCTGATCATTGGAAGCATAACCCACACGTTTTTGAGACCCCATTCTTCTCTGCATTTTTTGATGGCTTTGCATTCTAATCTGAAGGCTTTTTCGTACCATTTGCTTATGTATCGGCTTGCACCACGCCAACCGAGCATAGGATTTGCTTCTACTATCTCGTATTTTTCTCCACCCTTCAATTTTCTGTATTCGTTTGTTTTGAAGTCGCTGAGCCTCACTACTACTGGTCGCGGCTGTATGGTCCTCGCAACTGTGGCTATTCCCTCAGCCAACTTGTTTACAAACTTGTCGCCTTGCCCAGTTTCTAAGAGATATGATGGGTGCTCTCCTATGTAGCTGGCTAGAATGAACTCGAGGCGCATGAGTCCTATCCCATCGAAGGGAAGATTCTTATACTCCTTAATCATTTCGGGAACGCCTAAATTGAGGTAGATTTTGGTGGCTGTTATTGGAGCCGATGTAATCACTGTTGGAGTGGGCGCAGTAGCTGGAGTAGTTGGCCCTGCAATTTCACTCATAATTCCTTCGTACACAACGCCGCTTTTTGCGTCCACGGTGTATTCTTGACCAGTTACCATCACTTCTGTGGCGTTTTCTGTTCCAACAATACATGGGATTCCCAGTTCTCGGCTCACTATAGCCGCGTGACACGTGACCCCGCCCTTGTCGGTGACTATTGCCCCTGACAACTTCATGAAAGGCACATAGTCTGGGTTAGTCATGGTGACTACAAGCACATCACCTTTTTTCACAAGTTTGGAAGCATCTTCGGGAGTTAGGACAACTTTTGCTAAACCTGCTCCTATGGCTCTTTTGCCAGCCGCTATTCCTTTAACAACAACTTTCAGTTCTACTGGCTGCGGAGACGGGGCTGGCGGCTTCGGAGCCTCTATTTTTGGTGGCATCTTCTCAGGGCTCCACACGGTTTCGGGTCTAGACTGAACAATGAAAACGTTCTCTGGGAAAGAAATGTCTCTGTCAATGGCAAATTCGATGTCTTGAGGGTGACCACCATAGTGCTTCTCGATGCGTTTGGCAAGTTCAGCGAGCCTAGTTATCTCTTTTTCTGTTAGGCACTGTTGTTCCTGCCTATCAGTTGGCACGTCAACATGAATTGTTTTGCCTGTTTTTGGGTCACGAATATACTCCACCGTTTTCTTTGCGATTTTCTTTTCCAAGATTTTCAGCGTCTTTTTGTCCACTATGTAGTTGTCTGGAGTTACAGAGCCTGATACAACTGACTCGCCGATCCCCCAGTTGGCTTCGATAACAATCTGGTCGGATTCACCTGTCACAGGGTTTATGGTAAAAATTACACCGGCAGCCTTTGCGTTGACCATCTTTTGTACGCCAACGCTGATGAAAACTTGCTCATGTTTGAAGCCTTTTTCGGTTCGGTAGAAGATAGCTCTCGGCGTGAACAAACTCGACCAACATTTTACGGTTTTTTCAACAAGCTCCTTGGCTCCAGCCACGTTTAGATAGGTTTCTTGCTGTCCGGCGAAGGAGGCGCCAGGTAAGTCTTCAGCCGTCGCACTTGATCGGACGGCCACGAGTGCCTTAGCCGATTTGATTCTTTTGCTGAGCGCGGTGTATGTTTTCTTGATTGCCGTTTCTATTTCGCGTGGCATAGGGGTTTCTTCGATGATCTTTCGAATTTCTTTTGAAGCTTTCTCAAACTGCTGGGGTTTGCCCACGGCGGTAACGGTTTCCTCGATGGTTTTGTATATTTTTTCGGCGATACTGGTTTCCGTGATGAATTTGTTATATGCATAGGCGGTGACGGCGAATCCCGGTGGGACAGGTATTCCAGCTTGAAGCATTTCGCCTAAGTTTGCGTTTTTGCCTCCAACAAGTGGAATGTCGTATTTTCTCAAATGTTCAAACCATAAGACGAGTTTCTCGTTCTTGGACTGTTTCCCCTTTTTTCTTGAGCCCTGCAACCTGACTCACCTAGGTTAGTCTCCAATTTTCTCAATAATTATTCGACAGGGTATAGGCAATTTGGCTCCTCCCCGCTTTAAGGCTTCCTTTGCAACTTCGAGGCCCTCTTCATTGATGTTAACCATTATGACCGCTTGGTCTGATTTTACTCGTGCCGCGGTTCCTATGGGTTTACCGAAGGCCCCTCTCATTCCGTCTTGAAGTCGATCTGCGTGCGCTCCAAAAATCATTTTGTTTTCACGAAGCACAACATGTGGATAAGGTAAAATTCGTAAAAGGTAACTATTTCCCAATTTTTCTGAAAGCAGTCTATTTGTTGCTACGCGTGCCGCTTCCAAGGCGTTGTGCCGAATTTGGGCTTCCTTCCTGGCGATTAAAAGAGCTTGATATCCAAAACTCCCTGCGGGGTCGCCCATGGTGAATTTTGTTATTTTTGGCTGAGGAGAGCCTCGCATATACTTCTTTCTTGTATAGGACTGACCCTTTGCCTTTCGATAGTTGCGTGCCCTCATGATTTATTCCTCACCACCCTCCAACCATGATATTTAAACCTTTGTTAATAAACCATTCCTTACGGCAAAAATTGATTTGAAATCCAAATTATCAAAACAAAAGTTCTCGTGCATTCTATGGTGTTTCATTTTTGAACCATATTTTGGCTAGTTCATCAAAGTTTGGAAAAACCTTTTTCAGGATTGGAAGGTACATTTTTTTCTCGTCTCCGTTTACGTACTGGAATTGATATTGTCCCATGTAGGGGGATGGTTCGCCTTTTCTGGTTACGAACTCGATGTGCATGAAGGGGTCTCCTCTCTTAATCGTTATTGGTTGCCTGTCGTTGTTTAGGTTAACGAGTTCTAGAGCTAATCTTCCGATGAAACCGCTGTGAACCTTTGCAGCATTAAGAAAGGATAATCCTCTTCTTCCATACTTGCTCTTCGCTGTTAGGTGGGCCACGTAGTTCGGCGGCGTGAACACAACTTCGTAGGAAATGAGGTTTTTATGTTCCAAATAATGTAACGTGGTTTCTTCTTTAACGGTTAAGATGTAACTGTCACCGTCTAGGAGGTTGTAGTCGAAGGGATAAATTATCTTGTACTTTTCGATAAGTTCCGTTAGCTTGTCTTTGCCGAGAATACACATACCATTTTTCACCGTACCTTAGCAATACTACTCCTTTACATTTATACTTCTTTTGGAAAGGTTTTTTTCACTCGTTCTAACAACAAATATTCCTTGAGAAAGCCGTGCTTCTTGTATAAACGTATCGCTCTCTTGTTATTCTTTTCGGTTCCTACATGAAGTTCAACGATTCCTATCTCATCGGTTCGCTTTATCACTTCTTCCAGCAATCTAGAACCTATACCCTTCCCTTGGTAATCTTTGTGGATGAAAAGGTTGTTGATAGTTGCTTCGTTCCATTTTTCCCAGATTGAGGGCAGAATATGATAATCAATGAAACCCACTACCTGATCATCTAATTCAGCCACGAGGATCACATAATTTTCTGTTGCTAAAAGCTTCTTTATCGCTTTCTCAGCCCAAGTTACATCCTGCAGATACACGGTCTTCAAAACTTCGATGGTGCCTTTAATATCCTTATTTGTGGCTCCTCGAATGGTCAAATCACTCACGTGCTTCATAATCTATCCTTCGAAAAGATTGAATCATAGTTAGGACTTTAAGCTTATGGAGATTAGAACCTCCGAAAGACTTCATTGGAAAGGACACCAAAGTCTTCAGGTGCCAATTCCCGCACCCTTTTTGCATGAAAAACTAAGGAATCAGCTAGTTCTACCGCGTTTCCTCCCTTTATCCCTCGCTTGTGTAAGAAGGGAATTATGGCGTTTCTCACCTTCTTGTTTCGTTGAGTGAAAAGCGTTCGCACAAGCTCCAAGAAGGTTTCTACATCTTCTACTTGAAAGGGAGGTTCCCTCGGTCTCAAACGCACGACCATGGAATCTACGTCTGGCGACGGGTAAAACATTTCTCTAGGCACGTAGTCCAGAAGTTCTACTTCAGCTCGGTAATAGGTGGTGACGGTTAGCCTTCCATAATCTTTGCTTCCCACAGAAGCAGCTAGCCTCTCAGCAAATTCCTTCTGGAAAGTTAAAACAGCGCAGTCAAATTTCCTTTCTAGAAGCCAAAAAAGAAGCGGAGATGAAATTGAGTAGGGAGGAGTAGAAACAACCTTGTTGAAGGCAGGAACAGAAACCTTGAGTATGTCTCCCTCTGTTAAGTCCACGTTCTGCAAGCCGTGAAGCTGTTCTCCCAGTATCGTTATCAGTTTAGGATCAACCTCAACTGCAATAACTCTTTTAGATTGACGAGAAAGAAGTTGAGTTAGAAAACCAAGTCCGGCTCCAGCCTCTAAAACAACGTCATCTTCGGTTACAGACGCATACGATATCATTTTCTGTAACAGATCAGTGTTCACCACAAAGTTTTGTCCCAAGCGTTTTTTGGGCAAAAACTTGTAAAGGCGAAGGAGGCGCTTTGCCCTTTGAAGAAGACTCATGGTTCTACCACTAAGGCGCTCTCGTAAACAGTCTGTATTTGCTTTCGCCAGCCAGTTCCTCCAGAATCCTTTTCGTGATGAGTTTGGCGGGGTTAGGCATATTAGCTCGTTGCTGTAAATCGTCAAAGTTTTGGAAAGGCTTTCTCTCCCTTTCATCAAGAATCTGCCACATGTATTTTTTCCCGATGCCCGGAATCAATTCTAACGCATGCATTCTAGGAGTTATCGCTTGGGCTGCGTTGAAGAAGTTTACGAACCAGCTTTCTCGATTAAGCACTATTTTCTCCACTACCGCGGAGAGTTCCATCTTGGCGTTGGTTGTTAATTCATCATAGTTTATACGACCAATGATATAGGTTATTTTTTCACGGGCATCTTTCCCAACGTAAACTTTGTCATAGGTTTTGAGGGCAACACCTTCCTTCGCGATTGCTTCAAGAAGGGTGAAGTATTCTTGTCCTACAACTTGAACCAGCACACCCGCTCGGTACCCTGGTCGTGATCCAGGCCTTCCATGGGGAAGAGAATCGAGAACGTAAGCGTATTTTTCGTATCTTTTCTCGCTTTTTTCCATTTTTTCCCCTACCGAGCTGAATAATAAATAGTTTATAAAAGTCCTTATTCCCTTTTTCTATACTCATCCAAGAAAGCCAGTATTCTTTCTAGCTTAGAAGCTTCCATTATTCTACGTCCACTAGCCAAAAAAACTCTAAGTTCTTGGATGCTTTCCGGCATGCAGTTTATTATTTGAACAGCCTCTTCTTCTTCCAATTCAAACTGTTCCACGAGTTTGTTCACGAGGGTTTCTGCCATGCTAGGATCAACTTTAGAGAATTTTGACGCGTAATCCAGCGACCTTCTCTGGAACTGATCTAATTGTTCCTCACCTATGGCTTCCAAAGTTTCTTTTACCTTCGGAACCGTGATGGAGCGTTCCTTTAAGGCCTTTCTTGACATTCTTATCCCTCTGCGTGTGGTACTATATGTTCTGGGCGAACAATTATCTCCTTAACTGCTCTCCCTTGCGTCACATCCACGATGTAGCTTCTTCCTCTCTTATTAACTATAACGCCGATTTTTCCATGGTATCTCCGATGAGGCATGCCTCTATGAACGCTGGGATCGATCTTAACCACAACTTTCTCTCCGGGTTTATACTCATGAAGTATTTTACTGATTCCAGTTTTTCCCCGTTCTCGAGGTTTTCTCTTTAAAAGGGAACGAGTTTTTCTGCGAAATCCTTTTGCCTTCCTTCCCATTTTCAAGATTCCCTCATAACGACGTTTAAAACGTCTAACTCGAGAGGCTTAGCTTCAGCGTTAACGATCTTTGCTACGCAGGGGTCTGTTCGACCTTCATCCCCAGTTATTAACTCTTTAATATAAAGCCCCCCTTGACAACGTATCCTCATTTCCGCACGGTTCGGCGTCAACCTCTTTATTTTCGCCTCATATATGTACTTTTCCCGAACAAGGTCTGCTCTTCTATGTAAAACGCGTAAGGGTGTTTGCTGACGAACAACAGCGTTTGTGAAGGCTTCCTCCACAACCTCTAACTCTTCATCCGAAACGTTTCTGTCAAACTCAACGATTGCCTTATAAACTTTATCGGATGCCTCTGCCTTCTTCAATTTTCGAATATCGTCTTTGCTAGCGAAACGAAGATTCAGAACCTTGACTTTACCCTGCGCTTGTTTATTGACGGTGTGCACGAGATCCGGTAAATCTATAAATCGTCTCTTAGGCTTTTTAACTTCCACAACGAAGGGTCTCCCCCGTCCCAGCATGCGAGCATCTACGTCTTCTCGTCCAGCCGCGTGGAATGAGATATCTTCTCCGCCAGTTTTTTCTAAAGTTGGTCCTGCAATGATTTCTTCAACGGATTCTGGATACATCTTTCCAGTCCAGTTGCATCTTGAGCATCCCCTTCCCCTACATTTTCTACAAACCCATTTTGACTGGGGTATCCCGCGAATCAGTTTTCTGTATCTTCCTTCAATGTAGAGAGGGTTCGCTTGAAGGGTGACTTGTCCAGCGAAGGGGTTGAGGAGAACCACGACATCTGGCTTTTTGTATTCAGCCGCCTTCTTTGTGATTTCAGTAATTTCTTTTCCGATGTCGCGACTAAACTCGTTCCGCATGTTTTCTCCATGTCTCACCTCAAACTCAGCCTTAAACTCGTCTTCCCTCTCCTCCACATCGGTTGGCAATTCTATGCCAACAAGAAATGTAGTATATTCGTAAGCCTTCAGTTTCTCCAGAGCGCTGTCTACTAGCTCGTCTAGGTGTTTAAATCGTCCTTGACAGAGGTAACATTTCTGCTTCTTTCCCATCCTCTTTCTCATTTTCTTCAGTATTTCAGCGGCTATGCCGAAAGATCCGTTTGTTGCTACGGTTTTGAGGAGTGAGAACCCTGATTTCTTGCCGGATAACGCTAGCTGATGGCCTCTCATGGTTAGGAGAAGTTTAAGGGCTTCGCCTCGTTTCTTATTGTCCAGTCCGTAGCCTAGAAGGGCGAATTGCCTCCCTAAGCAGTGGCTGCAAAGGGGGTGCTTTTCAAGCATTTTTTGCGACTTTTTGAGAATCTCCATAAAACGTTCCTCTTCTCTTGCCATGCATTTTGGAGTGCTGATTTTTCGATTTCTTACTTAGGTAATGGAAGTCCCTTTTTTCCAAAAAACGGAAACTTCTTTCTCCTCATGGTCTTCATCATCTTTCTCATCACGTTGTATCGTTCCAGTAATTCCTTCACTTCCTTTTCTTTGGTGCCTGATCCGCGGGCCACCCTTCGAATTCTGGATGCTGAAAGAATCTTGGGTTTTTCTTTTTCTTCTGGGGTCATGGACTGAATGATTACTCGCCATTTTTTAAGGGTATCCTCAGCCATCTCCATCATTTCTTCGGGTACGTTATAGCTCATTCCGGGAATCATTTTCAGGAGATGCCTTAGGGGGCCCATGCTTTTCATGGATTCGAATTGTTCGTACATGTCTGTAAGGGTGAACTTCCCGCTTAGAAAGGCTCGCATTTTTCTTTCAGGCACCTTCACTTCTGCTTCGCGCACTTTATCAATGAGGCTTTGGAGGTCTCCCATGCCTAACAGTCTGCCAACAAATCTGGATGGAACAAAGGGTTCTATGTCCCCGATTTTTTCGCCTGTGCTGATGAATCTTATAGGTGCTCCGATGGCTGCGACTGCTGAGAGGGCTCCTCCTCCCCTTGCAGAGCCATCAAGTTTTGCCACTAAAATGGACCCTATGGGCGTGGCTTCGTGAAATGCTTTAGCTTGAACAGCGGCTTGTTGGCCAATGGTTCCATCGATGACCAAAATCACTTCGTTAGGTTTTATGGCTTTTTCCAGCTTTTTCATTTCTTCGATCAAACTTTTCTCTTCTTTATGTCGACCCGCAGTGTCGATGATGACAACATCGTGGTTGCCAAATTGCTTTAATCCCTTCAAGGCGATTTTTGTATATTTCTTTTCTTTTGGATTTCCGTATACGGGAACGTTTGCCCGTTTTGCTAGTTGTTGTAGTTGGGCGTAGGCTCCTGGTCTGTAGGTGTCTGTGCAAACTAGAGCTGTTTTTAACCCTCTTTTTTGGAAGTATTTTGCTAATTTTGCGGAGGCGGTGGTTTTGCCTGAGCCTTGGATTCCCACAAGCATAATGACTTTTCTTTTTCCGGGTTCTGTTTTTAATGGAGCTGGCTTTTCGCCTAGAAAACGTGTTAATTCTTCGTAAACCACTTTTGTTACGTGTTCTCTTCTGGAAATTCCCGGCGGAACTTTCTCTTTTAACGCCCTATTCTCTATTCTTTTCGAGATTTCGAGGACCAGCTTTACGTTGACGTCTGCTTGAAGTAATGCTCTTTGGATGTCGAGAGCCAGTTCCTTAACGGTTTTTTCGTCCATAACTGGAGCTTTTAAAACCTTCCTTATCGCTTCGTACAATGAAGAACCGAGACGTTCCAGAGCCATAATTTTTCTCCAACTTTAAACTAGATTCACTCTTTAATAGATATTTAGTTTGTTACCATAATTCTTTTTTCTTAGTTAACGAAATTTAGATAGAGGAATAACCTTTGTCAGAATTAGTTAAAATTGTGGAGAAGAAGCCTATACCTTCTGGGGCTACGATGCTTTACGGGCTTCCTGACGTAGGCCTTGTGGGTCTCATAGCAACTTCGTACTTAATATCTGAACTTGATCTAGAAGAGATCGCTTATATGGACTCGGATCTGCTTCCTCCGGTTGTCGTCTTACACGACGGACTTCCCCACGCCCCTCTGCGAATCTATGGAAACAAAAACTTTATCGCAGTGATCTCTGAGCTGGCGATTCCTGCTCAAGCCCTTCACACTGTCATGCGGACACTTGTCGACTGGGGAGAAACAAAAAAGGTTAAGATGATGGTGTCGATGGGAGGAATCCCCATAGAAAATAGGCAAGTCATTACAGACCTCAAGGTTTATGGTGCTGCTTCCAGCAAGGAGCTTCTTGACATGCTAAGCAAAAAGGGACTAAGCATACTGAAGGAAGGTTACATGGTTGGTCCCCAAGCCCTTACCATGCGATACTGCGCCGAGAAGAAAATTTCAGCCATTGGTCTCTTAGCTCAATCTTTCTATAACTATCCCGATCCGGAGGCAGCAGCCATGACGCTAAAGGAACTCTCAAAAATTACTGAAGTTAAGGTAGATGTTTCCAAACTCCTTGAGAAGGGAGAGGAAATTCGATTGAAGGCAAGGGACATAATGAAGCGCACTCAGCAGGAAATGACTCGTATGAAAAAGTCGCAGGAGTACGACCTTCCGCTATACGTTTAGGAGGGAACTTTGATGTCTGAGAGACGGAGAAAACGTTCAATTTTTGACCTAATGAGCGAATACATGGAAGAATTCGAAGCACTGGCAGACGAATTAATTGAGGGCACATTCGCTGAACGCCCCAGTTGGAACACAGAATCCTGCTGCCTAGAACCTCTCTGCAATGTCTTCGTCACTCCCGACGAAGTTGTAATCACTGTGGATCTTCCCAACACCGAACACGAAACATTGAAGGTTGAAGCATTAAGCGAAGACCTTATTGAGATCACGGCTAGAATGAAAAGAAAGATGCGTTTCGCCGATTTCGGCATCACCCATCGAGAAGGGGAGTTCTCCTCGTTCCGTTGTCAAACCCGCGTACCAGTATCAGTTGACACCAAACGGATGAAAATTTCCTTCAAGCATGGTATTCTAGAGATACGTTTCCAAAGAAAACGAGGTCACGAAATTAAAGTAGAATAACAACAGCGTTACCTTTGCGCGCACCTTTATATCATCTGTACTAGTGGCTTCTCACGCTATCAGTATCCAATGAACTGTTTGCCGTAAACGCCCAATCCGCGTAATTGTGTTTTTAGGTACATGTTGCTTTCACAAGTCGCTTTTGAATAGCCTTTAACTCTAACATCAGTAAATTTTTCCAGCTGCTTAATTAGTTCTTTAGTTTTGGGTAACAACGGTTCTGGAAGCCCATAAAGATAGTTGTCGTAGCCTACATAAACAAAGCTTGGTTTTATTGCCTCTATTTCGTTTACAAAAGAATCTAAGTCAAAATCCATAATCGGTTCAATAGAAATCATTTTTCGGATATTGCCTTTAAGAAGATGCATTGCCGCTAAACGGTCTGTTGGTAATGGGGCGTGACTAATTTTGCGGTATCCTTTGTCCCTGTTTGTTTCTACTGTAACACCACAAATACAATTGTTTGGTATTCTGTCTTCAAATTCCAAATAACGTTTAGGATTCTTCGTTAGCAGAAGGAAAGTGGTTTTGGGGAACTTGTTAATATGCTCCAATATTCTTTCTATATATTCTTTTGGAATTATTCCTGCAAACAAATCCGACATATCTTGAACGAAAACAAACTCGCCTTCTTTGAATATTTTAAACTCTTCTATTAATCGTGGTGGTCCTTGATACTTCTTCATATTATATCGTTTTACAAGTCCTTTCTCACCCATACTCCAACAATAGATACAGTTAAACGGACACCTACCTCCAAGAGGATTCCAAGTTGAAGTCACTAAGTCAAACATTTTAGTTATAGTTACACTCATCTATGGTTCAGACTCCCTTTAATTGTTCAAATATTTCGTTTTGTCTAAGCGTGTCATCAACAGACTTGTTGATTTCCTCATTCATTAACCTTCTTAGCGCCGGAGAATAAACCACAGTTGAGATCGTGGTTCAAAGCTACTTCATCAACATTCTTGAATACATATCCTTTTTTGGTAGGTTCGTAGAATATTTCCAGCGTTGCAGTTTCGCCGTTCGGCTTCTTAGCCTTGACCGCTATCCTCTTCGGTTTCTTCATCAACCTTCACCGACGATAATTATGCGCGCGTAAGCTAAAGTCCGCAACGTCTTCTATCGACGAATGCACACGCAAAAAGTAATGGAGAAGATATTATAAAAGGAAAACTTGAATGTAGCTGAGATAAATTGACAAAAAATTATAGAAAAAAGACATAATCTATCTGAACTACTTTAAGATTTGGACAAAATTCGTGTATGCGTGCGCATTTATCTCGACCTAGAAGGGATGGGTGTATGGACAACAAAGGCAACCACGTAGTCAATGTTTAAAGTTGAATAACTGGCGAAGCCTCAGCCCTCATAAAGGGTCTTCATAAATCCGACGGCTCTTCTTGCATCATTGGCTTCACTAAAACTTCCCTTCAACATCTTAATGAATCTTTCCGAGACTTTCCAACGCCGAAGCAACTATCAAAGGGAAGGCTATAGTCACGTCGCAGATGACCGTAACAGCTTTTCCCTCAGGCTTTACCTTTCCCCAACTGATCGCCTCTTCCAAGGTAGCTCCGCTCAAGCCTCCAGGCTCTGGCCTATCCATGGTGATTTGAATTGCGCAGTCGACACCCTCCCGAAACGTGTTGGCGAATAGGGCAAAGTGTTTAGGCCAGCCTCCTCCCAAGATGATTACACCCGCTTTCTTGGCTTCATAAACCTTGTCCATCAGCTTGTTCACGTCGAGAAGCGGATCTATTCCCATCTTTTTGTCTTGACCAAACATCCAGAGGTGGAAGCCAGCTATGGAATCTATGAAGCCTGGGCTTATGATGGGAACTCCTTTCTTTGCTGCTGTAGCGAGTATAGACTCTGGGTCTTGAATCTGTTTACCTATCTCAAACAGAAGTTCTGCTGTGGACATGCGTTCTCTTTTCTTTTCCGGTATGTTTTCCAGTATTTTGTACATCCACTTTTCTAAGCTCCCGAAAGCCTTTTGCTCAATGTAAATGTCGCCTATTCTCCCAATGTCTTCAGCCCTAAGCTTCTTGTCTTCAGCAAGAAAGGTGCCTACTAAATGTTTGTAACCAAGGGCTTCCACCATATCGTGCACCATGTTAGCCCCGGTGGTAACAACCACTTTCACGTATTCTTGATAAATTAAACTGTTGATAATCCGTCTCAGCCCTCCCGGAACCATCGGTCCAGCGATAGTTAGGAACACAGTGTAGTCTTTGTCACCAAACATTTCAGCCGCCAGTTCGGCTGCCCTACCAATTTTTCCAGCGCCAAGCACGCCGCATTCTCTCATCTCAGAAACCAGTTCGCCTACGGTTAATCCCTGCCTCAGCCGAATCTGTTTTACACGCTTCAATTCTTCACCCCGTAATTATAGAATACTTTAGCGATTCAAGAATGCGAATCAACGTTTTAAAAGGTAGTTGCAGAAACTGGAAATTTTGACCAGAAGAAACCTAACCTTTCGTTCGCTTTATTCTTGTTTTGCCCAAAATGCGCCAAAACTCAACTTCAACGCCGGAAGCGAGCTTAGATCTTATTTCCTCTTCGGGTAAGGGCGCCTCAAATATTTCGTACGTTTCTAGATCCATCACCTGAACAGCTGCTGGCAACAACGCTATGACTTGACCAGCTTTTTTCTCGATAATAGGCACTTCAACCTGTGCATTCACCGGTTTCACAAGGGTTCTTTTTGCATCATCAAAAACGCCTATTGCAACAATTCGAGCCTTTGCAGAGCCGTGTTTCCCTGGTTTTGATTTGGTGTAGCTCATGATGCGACATGGTTCGCCGTCGATAATTATGTAACTTCCAACCTTTAAGGCTCCCAACTCCATGGGTTTGCTCATTCTGTCTCGCCTCTCCCTAACAGCAGATTTTCACGCATTTCAGGGTTAATAACTTATCGCCTAAATATACCTAAAACTTCTAGCACACCGAGTTAATGTAAAATAGCCAGTTTCTACATTTCTCTTATATCGAGCTTAAGCAGTAAATGTTACTGTTGGAGGAATAAAGAACTGTTCAACGCTGTGGGTATAGTTGCGCGTGTTGACCGAAAAAAGGCAATGAACTTCGCAAACAGACTGATGACTCACTTAGAAAATAAGGGGCTTTCTGTGTTCCTTGAGCCAAAATTGGCAAAACACGCCAAAAAACCAGATGTTGCTTTGCCGCTTGAAAAAATGAAGACGGACTTAATCATTACCATAGGAGGCGACGGCACAATCTTGAAGACATGCCTACTAATCCCTAAGCCTGAACCGCCCATCCTCGCCATCAACATGGGTGTGCGCGGATTTCTGGCAGAAGTGACACCAAAGGATGGATTAGGCGCCGTTGACAGATGCCTAGAAGGAAGATTCACCCTTGAACGTTGCATGAAGATAGCGTCTTTCATAGGAAATACAAGACTGCCAGACGCTTTAAACGAAGTTTTCATCACTTCCCACGCTCCAGCCAAGCTTTTGTATGCTAGGATATGGAAAGATGGATCTGAGGTGACTGAGTGCCGAGCTGACGGAATGATTTTCGCCTCTCAGGTTGGGTCAACGGGATACTCTTTGTCAGGTGGAGGGCCAGTTCTAGATCCTGAAGTTGATGCCTTAGTTTTAACGCCAGTTTGTCCGCTCACAGTGTTTCACTCCATAGTTTTCCCTGCAAAGTCTAACATAAGAATCGAGCTCCTCAAACCGAAAATGGCTGTTGTTGTAATAGACGGCCATTTTAAGACTAGAATTAAGCCTAGCCATCCACGCATAAGGATAACAAAATCTGAATATGAGTCTGCCTTTGTTCGATTCAAAGACAACTTTTACCATCGCCTTAAAGGTAGACTTCTCTTCTCTAGAGGTGAAAGCCTCTGATAAAGAGGGCCATCGTCTTGGATACATCCGCTTTCATCGCTGGTTTTGATCCATTTTCAATAACTGAGAAGCAATATTCTGTTCCTGCAGTTAGGAAGGAGCTTGCTTCAAACTCCATGCCTTGGATGCGATTCAAAACTGCAGTAGAGAACAGGCGGTTGATGGTTAGGACGCCGAGAAGTCCCTTTCTCCAAGAGGTTAAAGAAGCGTCTAAAAGGGTTGGAGATGTACGTTACCTTTCCGAGGCAGATCTACAGGTTTTGGCTCTAGCTTTAGAGTTGAAAAGGGAAGGGTTACATTCATTCATTGTTACAGACGACTACTCCATCCAAAATGTGGCTAACCAGATTGGCGTGAACTTCACTTCGCTTATGACTTATGGGATAAGGTTTCGCTTTAACTGGATTTTGTATTGCCCCGCATGCCACCGAAAATACCCTTCAGATTACAAGTTCAAGTCTTGCGAAGTCTGCGGCACCAAACTTAAGAGAAAGCCTTTAAGAAAAACTCCTCTATGAACATCTCGTTCGTCATCTATCAAATTAGATATGGTGATGAAAAATGAGTTGGGAAGAGACGCTGGACTATTACGGTGTGCTCATCGAAGAAGAAGGAAAAAAGTTTTTGACAGAGGCAAAAAAAGCAGCGAAGGCTTACCATCCTTTCATAGAAAAAGTTTACTCCAACATTGAAGAGTTTGTCCTTAGAAAAGGGAAAAAACTGGCCTCGTGCAGTACCCTCTTGGCATATGAAGGCTATGCCGGCAAAATTGATAACCGAATTTTAAAGGCGTGTGTTAGCATTGAGTTGTATCGCCATTGTATTCTAGTTCACGACGACTTGGTTGACGAGGACGCTCAAAGGAGGGGAGGGAAAACCTTTCACAGACTAGTCGCAGAGAATTATGATGACCGATTAGGGTGTGGAACAGGGGTTTTCGTTGGTGACTTAATGTATGCCTTAACTCTGCAAGCCATGCTCAACTCGGGTTTCAGTCAAGAAAAATTGAACGGAGTTACGTTGCTGCTTTTAGAAGGCTACCGCAACGTAAACGAAAGTCAGATGCTAGACTTGCTGTTTGAGTTCAAGGAGCCAGGTGTTGATGAATGGGATGTTATGGCTTCTAAAAGAGCTGCGTCGCTTTTCGAGATCACTATTCTTGTGGGCGGAATTCTTGGTAACGCTCCGGAAAGGGATTTGCAGATTTTGCGGGAAGCTGGAATGCACATGGGCTACTCCTTTGACATCCAAGACGACATCATAGACACTTTTGCTTCTTTGGAACAGTATGGTAGACCACCAGGGGGAGACATAGCCCTTGGAAAAAAGCCTTTGCACATAATCTATACTTTTAAACTGGCAAGCCGGGACGCTTTAAACACGTTGAAGAATCTAGCCAGCAAGGAACGCATCAGCCCAGATGATCTCGAATCGATAAGGGTAATTGTTAGAGAAAGTGGTGCCCTAGAAGCTGCGAAAGAAGAGGCGAAGGAACACGCCGAAAAGGCGAAAACGCTTTTTGCTAAAACAGGTTTAAGCGATGAAACGAAAAAGTTCTTTACCTCCATGATTACTTACATTGAGGAAAGTTTAGACTGGTACAAGTGAACGGAGTTTTTGAAATGAGGTTTGTTGAACGTAAAACCATTTATTTTGAGGCTCCTGGAAAACAGAATACAGAATCTGTGCTTGAATTGGTAAAGAATTATGCACAAGCTGAGGAAATAAAGGACATCGTGGTTGCCTCCACCACTGGCGAAACAGGAGTGAAGGCTTCTAAAATTTTTAGAGGCTTTAACGTTGTGGTGGTTTCCCATCATGTAGGTTTTCAGGAGCCCGGAGTTTGGGAACTGAAGGAGGAGAATCGTAGTAAAATTTTGGAGAATGGAGCCAAGATTTTGACTGCAACTCATACGCTTAGTGGTGTGGAGAGGGCCGTCCGAAAGAAGTTTGCAACCATCATGCCCCTCGAACTCATAGCTCATACGCTGAGGTTGTTTGGCGAGGGAACCAAAGTTTGCGTCGAGATCACTATTATGGCTGCTGACGCGGGTCTCATCCCGGTGGACAGAGAGGTTATAGCCATAGGGGGAACGAGTAGAGGAGCAGACACCGCTTTGGTCGTAAAGCCAGCAACAGCGTCCCGCTTTTTCAACCTTAAAATCAGAGAAATAATAGCCAAGCCAAGAAACAGCTAGAGATTAGCCTTGCATCAAAGTGGCGCCGGGGAAGGGATTTCAGCGCGAATTTGCTGGTAAAAAATGCCTAAGACAGGCAAAACTATCTACCGAAAGTTTATAGCGCTTTCATTTAATAAAGGAATAACTGTCCATGCAGGTGAAAATTCTATTGTTAGAGCCAATTCAAAACACTGCTGAGAAAATAAAACGGCTTGAGGTTCAAGGTGCCAGAAACGTCGCCATAGCCGCAATAAAAGCGATAGAAACTTTGGCGAAGGAAACAAAAGCGAGGAAAAAGACGGAATTTTTGAAGGAACTTTCAGAGGCGAAGGAAATTCTTTTTGCTTCAAGAGAAACGGAACCGCTTATGAGAAACGCTGTCCGATGGATAATAAGTCAGGTAGAAAGAAGCGGCAAGGAAAAAGTTAAGGAGCTAGCCGAAATAGTCTCCTCAGCTTCGCGCCAATTTCTAAAAAATCTTGAAGATTCAAAGGAAAAAATTGCTGAGATAGGAGCCAGAAGAATTAAACATAATTCGGTAATTCTTACTCACTGCCACTCTTCCACGGTTACGTACTTACTGAAAAGGGCTAAACAACAAGGAAAATCCTTTGAAGCTATATGCACCGAAACGAGACCCATTTTTCAAGGCAGAATAACCGCAAAAGAAATGCTAGAATTAGAGGTAAAAACAACCTTAATTGTAGACGCAGCTACGCGCTCTTTCATGAATCAAGCTGACCTTGTGATTGTGGGAGCAGACGCGATAACTTCACAGGGAAACGTGATAAACAAGATTGGAACAAGCATGATTGCCCTTGTAGCTCATGAAGCCAGAACACCCTTCTACGTGGTTTCGGAACTTTTAAAGTTCGACCCAGTAACCATGTACGGGGACTATGAAAAAATAGAGGAAAGAAATCCAAACGAAATTTGGGAAAATTCTCCAAAAAATCTGGTTATAAGAAATCCAGCCTTTGATGTTACAAGAAGGGATTTCATTCACGGCATAGTATGCGAAGAGGGAATAATCTCTCCCCACTCAATAATCGAAGTGATGCATAGAAAATACCCATGGGTTTTCGAGTAACCAAACTAAGCCTGTTGTCCCCACATTTGCAATGCTATTTCAAGTTCCCTGTGCGTTTTAGCGTATTCGCTTAAAGGTATGTCTTTTAAAGTTGCATCCACCGCTTGCCGCATGGCTTTTGCTCCTGCAACTGTTTCATCTCTGTGCCCGTGAATCCCTCCTCCAGCTTGGATGACGAAGTCTTTTCCGAAAAACTCGATTAATGCTGGGACTAATCCTGGATGTAAACCACCTGAAGCAACGGGCAAAACTGGTTTTAAACCATTCATTTCCTTTCTTAATGCCTCACAGTTCTCCGCCACTTCTTCTCTTGTTTCAAACATTTTTCCAACAACGGTGCCCACGTGAAGCTGGTCTACCCCTATTATTCTAGCTATTTTTGCTATTACTCGCATTGAAATTCCGTGCTTAGGGTTTTTAGTAAACGCTGCATGTCCTGCTCTGTGCGCATGGATTACAAGATTAAAGTCTTGTTCACGTAGCGTTTGTAAAGCAGCGAAACCGCATGTTAAAATGTCAACCATAACGTATTCCCCATCGTGGTTAAGCATGAACTCTGCCCTTTTCAGCAGCTCCTTCGTTTCCGCCGTGATGTTAACCATGTAAACTTTTCTTTCGCCAGTTTCTTCTTCGGCTTTGTCTCTACTCTCCAAAGTTTTTATGACGCGGTCTTCAAAGGGATTAAACCTTTGACTGCTTAGGTTTTCATCATCCTTTACTATATCGCACCCTCCAACCCAAGCTTCATAGGCGACTTTCGCATGATCCAGCGTTTTCAATCCAAGCTTAGGTTTAATTATCGTTCCCACCAACGGACGGTCATAAACCTTCAAAAGCTTGCGGATTCCTTCAACACCGTATTTTGGACCCTTAAAGCTTCTGACAAGTTTCGGGAGAAAGTGAATGTCGTTAAGCCTTAAGTTTTTAAGGGTTCTTAATCCGAAAACGTTTCCTGAAACGCTGCTTAATATGTTGGGGATGTTCCCAAACTCGAAAAGTTCTATTGGATAAGATATTTTCACGTTGTTCTCTTCTATGCTAAAGACGCGGGCGGCAAGTTTCTCAACGTAAGGTTTTACGGTTGTGAGTTCCGTCCATGTTCCTATCGAACTTTCGGCAGCAACTCCGCCTGCGGCTTCCTCTATGTTAATGCCTTCCGGTTCAACATAAAACGTGCAAACAACATCCGTTTCTTTAGGTTCATATTTTAAATCTACATAATCTACGTATCTCAAACTAACTCAAACCTCTTAATTTTGTTGATTGAATTAAGTTCCTTAAAGGCTTTAAGTATTGATTTATTTATTAAGTGAGATGTGAGTTTGAATGAAGCTTAAAGCAAAGCTTTTAGACATTCAATCCGGCGGAAGAAGAATAGCCATATTAGACGATGAAACAGCAAGTTTTTTAGGTGTGCACTCTTCTGACAGGGTGAAAATAACCTATAAACACGAACATTTAATCGCCATCGTCAACATAGCCAGCAACTTTCCACGTAATTACATTGGACTTTACGAAGAAATTTCAAGAAAGCTGGGAATAAAAACTGGAGAAAACGTTGAAGTGCAACTTGCAGAAATACCTGAGGCACTCAGTTATGTGCAAGCAAAAATAGGCGGTGAAAGACTTCAGGAAAACGAAATAAAAACGATAGTTAAGGACGTAGTGGGACGCCGCCTAAGCGACGTTGAACTCGCATCTTTCGTAACGGCTCTTTATATTCACGGAATAAGCATGGACGAAATTGAAGCTTTATCGAAGGCGATGGTGGAAACTGGTGGCACCCTAACTCTTGATAAAAATCAGATTCTCGACAAACACAGTGTAGGCGGGATTCCAGGTGACAAGGCATCAATTCTAATAGTGCCAATTATCGCAGCCGCTGGGCTCGTCATACCTAAAACCTCATCGAGAGCAATCACTTCTCCAGCGGGAACTGCTGACCGCGTTGAATCATTGTGTCCAGTAACCCTAACTATCGAAGAAATAAAAGAAGTAGTGGATAAAACAAACGGTTGCATGGTTTGGGGCGGCGCCTTAGATTTAGCCCCTGCAGACGACCTTTTCATCCAAGTTGAATATCCACTGGCAATAGACCCTTTGCTTCTTCCATCAATAATGAGTAAGAAAAAAGCCATAAACGCCACACATGTGGTCATAGATATGCCAACCGGGAGGGGCGCAAAGATAAAAACAATAGGCGAAGCGCATGCACTTGCACACGATTTCATAGATCTTGGGAAACGCTTAGGAATAAGTGTTCAATGCGCAGTAACCTTTGGAGAACAGCCCCTTGGATATGCTATAGGGCCAGCTTTAGAAGCAAAAGAAGCGTTATCAACCATCATGGGAAACGGCCCAGCGGATCTCAGAGAAAAAGCAACAAGCATCGCAGGCATACTTCTAGAAATGGTTGACATCAAAAATGGGAAACGGAAGGCTGAAGACCTCCTAAAGTCAGGAAAAGCGGAAAGAAAGCTCAGAGAAATAATCGAGGCACAGGGTGGAAACCCGAAAATAAAACCTGAAGACATAAAAGTTGGAGGCAAAAAAGCAGAAATAGCAACGAACATAGACGGCAGAGTTTTATGGATTAACAACAAAAACATAGCTCAGATTGCCAGAGAAGCAGGCGCTCCAAAAGAAAAAGGAACTGGAGTCGTACTGAAAACAAAACTTGGAGAGCACGTTAAAAAGGGTGGAGTTCTCTTTGAGATATATGCTGAAAGAAACACAAAATTAGAAGCAGCCATAGAATTAGCAAAGAATCTTCAGCCAATAGGGTTAAGTAAAAAACCGGAGGAAAGAATGATAATGGATCGAATTCCAACACGAACTGTACACAGAAAACATTTCATGCTAGAAAGATAATGCTAGCCCACGCTTTAGACAAACTATTTACACTATTAACCTATTTTTACCAGTAAATTTTGTTTCTAAATTTTAGCCCTCACTCACAAAAATCCCAAATTAATCTTTTCTAGTTGAAATAAGCTTAAAATAGGCTCCAATTGTAGCGCCGGGGAAGGGATTTGAACCCTTGAGGCGCAAAGCGCCACCGGCTGTCTTCTGGACCCCATATTTATACATCTCGAGGCCGGCACATTACCGCTCTGTCACCCCGGCGCCTGATTTTGTTAGAGTTGCTGCCCGTTTATAAAAGTGCCTTTAACCATCTAGAATGTACCGCAAACCCACCGAAGAATGTTGCGAGTATATAAAGAAAAATAGGGGGAGTCTATCTACAGACTGCCTAGTTATTTCCTCCAAAAACTTTCCCTTCGTTTAGATTCCAATTCAATGAATCTAGATATTGCTGCTTTGCCAAGAAACGTAACATAAATAAGCGAGTGCATTCATGCAACCAGAATGGTGAAAACATGACGAACAAGGCAGTTATAATCATTGATTTGTTAAACGACTTCGTCACCGGCGATTTAAAAACCGAACGCGCAGCAAAAATAGTTCCAAACCTCAAGAAACTCGTTGAAGCAGCTAGAAAACATGATGTGCCAGTGATATACTCCAACGATGCCCACTACAAGCATGACTTTGAAGTTGTTCGCAAGTGGGATGGCCACGCTATAAAGGGAACACCAGGCGCTCAGGTTATTCCAGAACTTACACCGAGAGAAGAGGATTTCATCGTTGAGAAAAGAACCTACAGCGGCTTTTACGAAACCGGTATTGAACCGCTTCTCCGAAGCCTTTACGGAGGCAAGGGCGCGGACACGGTTATTTTGGGCGGATTGCACACTCATATATGTGTCAGACACACGTCTGCTGACGCTTTTTTCAGAGGCTATAAAATAATAATCGCCAGCGATGGCGTGGAAGCCTTCAGCCAAAAAGAGCATGAAGAAGGCTTGAAATACCTTAAAGAAGTCTACAACGCAGAAATAAAGACAGTGGACAAAATAATAGAAGAATTCAAGAAAAAGTGATTTCCTCTACTAAATTATGAGACTCTGGCTTCAAGACTAATGAAAGCATATTCTTACAGAAGCTTTGGCATGACAAGATCAGCTATGTCCAGGCTATTGTCGTAAATTCGATTTATCGAAGAAGCAACGGCAAGAATGTGAGGACCAACATCCGCAGGCTGGTCACGAACAGCTGTTTCAATCTCATCAAACATCGCTGCAACCTTATCGCCCTCAGATCGCACAGATTCCGCCATAGAAACATCACGAGAAAACACAGCATTTATAGCATTTTCATGAGATTCGTAGGTAACTGTATGAAATTTCAGGACAAGTTGCGAAAGGTTTTCTGCAATTTTTGCTTCTCCCAATTTGATTACTTTTTCACCAATGCAAGCAGATTGATCGCCTATAGACTCAACTAAACTTGCTGTTAAACGGTAGTCCAAACAATCAATGGGAAGAATCCCAAGTTTTTCGCTTAAACCAGGATTTTGAATCACTGTCCGAAGAACCCGCACCAAAAGAAAATACAAACGATTAACCTCGTTGTCTCTCGCAACCACATTTTCAGCTAGATGTACGTCGCCCTCAATTAGGGCAGTCACAGCATCACGATGCATCCCTGAGGCAATAGAGTATTCGCGCCGAAGGATCTTTTGAGGTGGAAAAGTGGAGGGCTCCAAAAGACATTGCATAACGATTTTGGAGTAATCTTCCTCAATAATCTCTAAGCCAACCAAGTGACTTGACGCCTGTTTGACACGTTCACGATCGATGGGGCTTATTCTTTCCTTCGCTTCAACTCGAATAATGTCGTAGCCCAACAGATACTTCTCAACGATTTCACGATCCAGAAGGGGAGTAGGCTTAATAACAGCCACTTGAGGTGCCCGTTCTACACCATATTTTGGGTTAATGGCAAGCTGTCCATCAGCCGTCTCAGTGACAGAAACAATAGATCCGCGGTCAATTCCGTTTCGCTCAGCCCAATTTTTAGGGAGACAAACAAAAAAGGTTCCGCCGCTTGTTCTTTGAATCTTGCGGAGATCCATACTATGAACCCTCAACAGACATATTAACTCATCTAAATAAAAACGTATTATTAAAAGTTGAGCAGAGAATATCAGAAATGCAGAAAAATATCATAATAGGTATAGACTTGGCTGGATTGGAAAAAAATCCAACAGGATGGGCTTCATGGAAAAACAAAACAATCTCCACCTGCCATCTTTACAAGAATCAAGAAATCTTGGAATACTTAGCAAAGTCTGAACCCGAACTAACAGCGATAGACGCTCCTCTAAGCCTACCTAAAAAGGGAACCATGAGAAAAGCTGATAAAGAGATGCATAGACGAAGATACCCAGTTTTTCCCCCACGCTTTCCAGCCATGGAAAAACTGACCTTACGAGCCATGAAAATAACTCGACAAATTAAGAGAGAGGGACTACACATAATCGAGGTCCACCCAACATCTACCCGCAAGGCGCTGAAGATTCCTGCGAAAGATTGGGAACAAATTCAAAACATCTTCATACATATGGGTTTGAAAGGAGATATGGAAACGCGTGTTCTAACGCCCCACGAGATTGATTCCGTAACATCGGCATTAACAGGATATCTTTACCTGCGGGAAAAAACAGAATTAATAGGAGATGAAGAAGAAGGCTATATTGTTGTTCCAACGAAAGGGGATTGGAGGAGGCTAAGGTTGTGAGTGAAGGCGAGAGGCTTCAAAGAGCCGTTTCCTTCACAATAGCAGCGGGCTATCAATTGAACAAAGAAGCCTTCGAATTTTTGAATAAAATATCTAAAACAGAAGACCCTCTCAGTTTAATGGAAGAAGCCATCAGAAAAATCGAGGATTTGCCTGAAAAACCGCTGTTTATAAATCAAAGTTTTCTGGAAGAGATATTTAAAGAAACTTTACCTGAAGAAGAGAAGCCGTCTCCACCTGTTTCTCCCCCACCCATCCTTGAAGCAAGGAAAGTTTTTCGGGCATATGCAAAAGACATTGACGCTAACATAAAAGTGATTGACGATCCAACGGATAAAATCTGTACAACAGGATCTGTTGAGGAATATTTAGAATACTTTCAAGATCGCTTTAAAAGAATGAAGAAAATTCTTAGACAGAGGATAGACGCCAAGAACACCATGCCCATCTCAGAGGCTCTTAAGTCGTCAGTTAACTCAAAGGTTAAAATCATTGGCATGGTCACGGAAAAAAGAGAATCTAAAGGAAGAATTTTCTTGAGATTCGAGGACCTAGAAGCCAGCGTAACCGTGCTTGTACCCCAAAACGTAAGCCAAGAAGTCATGGCAAAAGCCAGGTCTCTGCTACTAGATCAGGTTGTTTGCGTAAGCGCCATAAAAGGAAGAAACGACCTACTTATCGCAAAAGACTTCATCTGGCCAGATGTGCCTCAGAAAACTCCCCACAAGGCTTCAATACCAGTCTACACAGCTCTCACATCAGATTTGCACGTAGGAAGCAAAATGTTTATGGAAAAAGAATTCAACCGATTTGTACTCTGGCTAAACGGAAAATTTGGAAATGAAAACATGAGAAAAATAGCCAGCCACATCAAATATGTAGTTATCGCTGGCGATCTCGTGGACGGGGTAGGTGTTTATCCTGGGCAGATGAAGGAACTGGTGATAGGAGACATTTATGAACAATATCGAGAAGTGGCAAAACTCATCCAACAAATTCCAGATTACATCGAACTAATAATCATACCGGGCAATCATGACGCGGCTCGAAAGGCGTTACCACAACCAGCCATACCCCGGAACTATGCAGAACCGTTATACGAAGCGCGAAGGATGTACTCTCTAGGGAACCCTTGCACAGTTAGCCTTCACGAAGTGGAACTGCTTTTGTATCATGGACGCAGTTTGGACGATGTCGCTGCTGTTGCTCCAAACGTAAGTTTCCAGACTCCAGACAAAGCCATGAAGCTCTTGTTGCAAAGCAGACATCTTGCGCCTATTTATGGAGAAAGAACTCCTATCGCTCCAGAAAACAGAGACTTCACAGTCATAGAAAGAGTGCCAGACATATTTCACGCCGGCCACGTACACGTGCTAAAATGTGACACATACAGAGGAACTCTCATAGTGAACTCAGGTGCCTGGCAGGGACAAACAGAATACCAAAGAAGAATGGGACTTGTTCCTACACCGGGAATCGTGCCAATCGTAAATCTCCAAACAATGCAAGTTGTAACCATCGATTTTACAGCACCCTAGTGAGCCCACGAGCGAGAAGCCTAGCTACCCTTACAGGTTCAGGGACTCTGCAACAAACAGATGTCGCGCGGATCAACTCGCTCGCCCAGTCAAGTTCGGCGCCAAAAACCTCGATATAAACAGGTGGCTCAGTGGGTATTGAAACAATTTCATGGATGGAACCGAGTTTCTCAAAAACACTCCAGCGAACCCGCCAGTCTCCAAAATGTCGGCGCAAAGCATTTTTTATAGAGATGTTGTTTGGTTTCGTTCTCGAAATTATAATGACAGGTTTGTTGAACTTCTCGAAAACAATTGGGGGATCCACCAAATTGAAGCCTGCAAAAGAAACTCCTGCCAGCATAACAGCGTCAAAAGACCATCGACGTAGCATGAAGATTAGTCGCTCTGTAGCGTCTAAACCGTCTACAGTTATAGTATCCGCTTGAAAATCGCTGATCCATTTTCCTCTCAGTAAAACACAGACGAAAAGAGCTTTCTGAACACCGCAACCTTGTAGCTTCCTAGAGAACCCTCCGTCTTCAACTCCTACTACCCGAAACTCCCGCCAAACATCTAGGGACATAATCAATCAGACGCCCGAACCTATCATCATTAGTGAACACTGTTCTAATAAAACTGCGACCTATACCCAAACGAATTTTTTTCGTGCGCCCATATCGTCCCATGCTTACAACTCGCGCGTTCAACAATCCTACCATGTCTAGTTCGTTAATCAAGCCACTGACCCGCCTCTGAGTCAACGAAGAAAGGCCAAACTGATCACAAAGTTCACAATAAATTTCATAAATGTCACCAGTGATGGCACAGCTAACTTTCGCCTTGCCCAACATATAAACGCTGCATAAAACCAATTTTGAGTGTAAAGGAAGATTAATCAAAACTTCTACAATTCGATCATGCTCAACCCTCTTCTCAGCTTGCCGTACGTGATCTTCAGTAACACAGGGGGCTCCCTCCCGTTCTGCTAATTCGCCTGCAACGCGAAGTAGATCTAAGGCACGTCTAGCATCACCATGTTCCGCGGCAGCTAGGGCAGCGCATAAACCAACGGCACCATCAAGAAGCACTCCCTCGAAAAAGGCTAGTTGAGCACGCTCCAAGAGGATATCCTGAAGCTCAGCCGCGTCATAGGGTCTAAAAACTATTTCCTCCTCGCTTAGGGAACTTAAAACTCTAGGGTCCAGAAACTCCTTGAATCGAAGGTCATTTGATATTCCCACTATAGAGGTTCTGCCGTGACGAAGAGTTTCATTTACTCTGGTCAACTCGTAAAGCAAGACATCGCCTCGAACCTTTATTAGCGCATCGATTTCATCAAGAACAGCGATGAAAATATTTTTCCGTAAGTCTAATCCTTCCTTAAATCTGTCAAAAACTTCTCCCACAGCCAAGCCAGTGAAAGGAACCTTCACGCCCAAGGCATCACATAAGCTTGAGAGGACCCTGTATTCTGTGCCAGCCAAGCGACAGTTTACATAACAAACCTCAATGGGCGCCTTTAACTCCCTTGCCTTAAAAGAAAGCTTATTCAACACATATTTCGTAGCCGCCGTTTTTCCAGTACCAGTTTTACCGTAAATAAAGACATTGGAACATCGAGAACTTCTCAAAACAGGAGCAACTATTTCACCTAGACAATGAAGCTGTTCTCCACGATGCGGAAGCTTGTCGGGAACATAATCGTGTCGCAGCACTTCTCTGTCCTTAAAAATATTAGTTGTCTTTAGAAATCGTTCAAAAACATCGTCGAGTACGTCAAGTTCGTCCATATAAAGATCACACCTACGGGTAAGTGCAGAGGCAATGCCTTCATTTCAACTCCAGTAGATAAAAACTCCCGTACAAAAAACTAGACACACCACACACAATAACCTAAAGAGAAACGAAGCTTTCTCAGCAAAAACAATTTGAAGCTATTTTGTTGATGTAAGAGCTGACTCCCACGCCCTCGCACCCCTATATTTCTTTTGGAGATAAGTTTCGAAAGAATGTTATATTCTAATTCTTCTGTAAGAAAAAGTCTCCGCTAGGTAACTAATTTCTTTATATTTAATAACTATTGTAAAAGACTTTTGAGTGTACCCTAAAAATTTTTGCTGAAAGATTATTCTCAGGTGCTGGGCCACGAGTTAATGACTCCAATGGAAATCAAGGGGTATGAGTATTAACCTTGACAGAGAACGGGTATGGCGAAAAGGAGACAACGATCCTTAACATCATGCTGGCCGCTATTAAATTCAAAGGTAAAATTCTCCCTCTAATGATTAACTACCAAACATTTAACTTCTTGTAGAAACTTGTGAAGTTAACTTCTAGATATCCCTTTTTACTTCCTTTACTCGAAAAATTAACTCTATTCTGTATTTTTACGAGTAGAAATACGTCCCCTAGGCTTCTACTGGAAAACAGAGTTCATTAACTCCCCATTCTTCATTTTAAAAAAGTGAGCTTGAGTGAAGTTTGTGAACCTAATAAAATGCAAATTTTTGTTCATTTCTGTTTTGCGGCAATTTCTCGGTTATTTTATTTGCATCTTCTTTACCGCAATTTCTATAACTTGCGAAGCGTTAACTTGTAAAGACTTTTGACAGCATGGGTGCGTGGAATGCCCGCTAGAAAAATGCGCGTGGAAATATTCAACGGCAGTGGAGATCGCTACACCATAACCTTTGAAGGTCAAGTGACGAGGGAAAAAGCTCTTCGCCTACTAGACCTTGTTGAACTCTTAGGTGGCATGCCTACTGTAAATCCTGGATGGAATCGTCCTACATCCGAGTTATCTAAGATTGACAAAATTCGCTTAGTCATTGAGAAAAGCTTCCCAATCGGATGGTTTTCTTCTAGGAATATTCAATCTGCATATGAAGAAGAGTTTAAGGAACCCATCAGTTTGAGTACAGTTTCCACCTATCTGTCTCGAATGGCTGATCGTGGGATTCTCACTAAAAACAATGTTTCCAACCGCCGACGTTATAGGATTCTGACTGAAGTATCAAAGGTATCGAGTTTTATGAAAGGTAATAAATAGCGGTCAGTTTTAATGATAAATGGCGTTTCAGTTCCGAATTATATACAATCTTTGCATGATTCTTGAGGGAGAGATCAAATGAGCAAAATAAGTGATGATTTAGCAGAGATGAAGAAAAAACTTATTGAATACGTCGACAAGGGGCGCGTAATAGGTTTTCATGAGACTAAGAAGGAGCCGGTTATAGCAGTTACGCCTGATAAGTCTAAAATAAAGCCTTTGCGAAAAATGAAAAGGTGCGACGTACATTTCATGGCTGTAGACTGTTCAACGAGGACTTTGAAGAGAGCTAATAATTGGGGAATTTACCTATTTCGTACCGCCTACGCTCTGGTGAGGAGGCGCGACGTACATTGGGATTACGAAGAGAGAATTCACACCGTGGTGGGAGATGCCTATGTACGTCGCAAGATTTCGCAAGGTATTAGGCTTAATCTGGAAAGCGAGATAGCTTTAAGGTTGGTTCGTGACGCTGGTGAAAGTGAGTATCTACTCCTAGATGGCGCTAGTTACTTTGGTGGAGAGAGAAAGTTCTGGGTAGAACTATACGAAAAATGTAGAGAAGAGGGGGTAAAACTTTTAACAATAAGCAAACAGTCTCCAATGCTTCATGATGAGAAAGGACGAGACTTGATGGCTGCGACGTACATGCTTTCTCCCTCTTATTCTACATGGATCTACTACCCAGTCAAACCAGCAAACATACATGAACATCAGTATGGCGACGTATCTATGGTCAAACTTAGTGGAGAAAGTCCGCGCATTTTCCGATGTGATATAATGAAGTATTTGAGCAACTGTGAAATCACTGAATTGCTTTCTCCACTTACATTCATATCAGAAGATCCTAGATGCCTTGGCTATCCAGTGACTCTTTGGCTTGCTCACGATTTCTCTGCTCCATCTGACTCAAAACTCCTTCACTATCATGACCAAGTTGAGGAAACGCTAGCTAGCGCCGGGTTGTTAAATGTACTTCGCGTTGAAGAACTATCATGCAATTTTCCAGACGAACTTCATGGTGTAAAACACCCGTTTCAATGGGAGCGGATTGAGCATGTCTGAGCCTGTAGGGTTTATTCGTGAGGTAAAAGGGGATAAAGTTTCTTTCTTCCTTAATCGAGGAATCAACCTTTCGTTTGGCCAGATGGTTAGGATAGACTCCGGCAACAGGAGCTTCTATGCACGTGTCGTTGATGCTGGGAGTTCCTCTACATTAAAAACGGATGAACAACTTCGGGAAGCGGAAGGGAAGGAATCCTTTGGTCCTTACTCCAGCTACAGGCATGTTGACGCTATTCTTTTTCTTGAGAAGGATACTGGAAGGATTCGTTCTCCAACCTTTAACCCTGATTATATGGATAAGGTATATACAACCAGTCAGGAAGACTATTCGGTTTTAAGGCTTGCAGGAGAGTTAGAGATAGGGCGTTTACGTTCTGGAGAGCAAGTTCTTGGTTCTGTGGGCATAAGTGTCGAAGCCATACCTTTGATGATGGGCATGTTTGGAATGACAGGCTCTGGGAAAACGAATTGTGAATTAATGCTTAACGCTCGCATCATAGATTCTAGCCCAAAGACAGTCGGTCTCATTTTCGATTTTGCAGGTCAACTTCTTGAAGGAAAAGGGATAAGACCTCAACAAGGTCTGCGAAATAATCCTCTTTTCCATACCAAAGTTCGCTACTATTCAGTTAGAGAAAAGAAGATGCTCATTGGCTTGTATACAATTCAACCCCAAAAACTTTACACATTTTTCCCCGACATAACTCATCATCAGGTTAGGCTAGCTCATAAACTTTACAAGAGATTGGGAAGCACCTGGATAGAACAGTCGCAAGAAGCCTATGGTAGAGACGGGTATAAAGGAGTGGCTGCGTTCACTGATTACAAAAGCAAAGCTGTGATAGACGCCCTTATGCTCAAGCTTTCAAGTTTGTCTCCAGACCTCTTCCCGCCTTCTGACTACAGTTTTGTCGATGATGTAGTTCAAAACGTAAGCAAAGGCGTTACCTGCCTCATTGACATTTCCGGGATCAGTTTTGAGGAACAACATCACGTGACCTGCCTTACTGCTTCCACTGTGGCTTTCCACTACAAGCGTATGTGGGAAAGGAATTTTGAAGAGTGGAAAAAGCTTCCAACCCTCCTGATAACCCTTGAAGAAGCCCATGAATTCCTTGACCCCAACCTACCTAAAACCATATTCTCTGACATCGCCCTCACATACCGAAAATATCGTGTCGGACTGAACGCTGTGACTCCGCGACCTTCAAGAATAAACCTTAACGTCTTCGCTGAGCTTTGGACCAAGGTTATTATGAAGACGGAACTGCGCCGCGACAGGGATTACCTTACCCAAAACACACCTTATCTTGAGTACAGCGATACCGAGATAAAAATGCTTGATGTTGGAGAAGCATTGCTTATCTCAGAACCGCAAATCCGATTCGCTGTCCCGATAAAGGTCATTCACTACCCCAACTACCTAGACGAGAGGGGAAGGGTCGAATATGATTTGCCGCCGTCAAAACCGCTTTCCGAGATGGACAAAAAACTGAAAATGATTCAGCAGGCTGGAGAGTCTCTTACTGCGAAAGGTGAAGGCTAAGCCTTAGCTTCCCTCTTCTTCAGGATTTTCTGCATTTCTTCTTTTAGGCGGTAAGTATAGGGCATTTTATGGGTGTATCTCTCCAAATAACCGTCTTCATAAAGCTTTTTCATTAGACGAGCACTGTGTTCCCTCGTAAGTTTTATCTTTTCTCTGATTTCAGGCGCCGTTTTTTCACCCTCTTTAGCGATGATCTCAAGCACGGTCAATTCGGTTTCTGTTAACGGAGCCAAGGCCTTTTCCTTTTTGATGGGAATAGCCGCCTCTATTTTCGCTTCAGGCACTTGGACTTTATATTTTATTTTTTCAACCTCCACAATTCTTTCTATAATTTTATCCTGCGCCGCTTTTATTCCATCAACTTTCTTGTTCATATCCTCAATCTGCGTAGACAATTTCTGTTTAATTGTTGGAACATCTTCAATTCTGTTGACAAGATTCGCTAATCGCTCATCACATTCTTCTACCTTCTTCACAACTTTTTCGTTCTCAGAAGAAATCATCTCTATTTTATGGGTGACAGCACGGAGTCCATCCTCTTGTCTTTGAAATTGTCTGTTGAAGCTCATAGTGATGTCACCCACGGTGCTCTTCGCCTCTTCATATTCCTCATGAACTCTTCTTATTCGCTTATAATAGAGGGCAGATGCACCCATTGTGACAAGCAATAGGACTGTTACAACTATTAGAAGAAGATAGGGGTACACTAGGATTCCTCCTCCAACAGCGTAGAACAAATGAGGAGAGGCAAGTTGTAAGGCATGAAATACGGCGTTGACGTGGTTGTGATTTGAGTGTGATCTTCTGTGATCTGCATAATGTGATCACACGTCACATTATCATATAGATAAACTTAAGTTTTATGTTAGAATGCGAAAAATGGCGATGTTCAAAATCGTGACATCACACGTCACAACATTGCGCCGTAAAAACTCGCGAGGACAAAGGAGCACAAAGGCACAATTTCTCTTCAACATCGCTCTAATTCTTGCTCCATTTACCGGACTGAATCAACGCGAAAGATGCTTTATTATTAAAAAGAAATCAAATTTGAGCCTAAATTACCATGGTCGGTGTTTACCCTTTGTGAAGTCTTCCTCTTCTGATACTGTAGGATTAGTGCTTTGTGTTCCCACTATTACATCATTGTGATTTGTGATATCACAACTTTTCTGACATGCTTCTTGGTTTAGATAATTGTTCTAGACTCGTTTTCAGTTCTTGATGAAGCATGTTTATGATTCTTAAATGTTCATCCGTTGCTTTTTTTCCTAGATCTCTGTGCGCTTTCATGTAGCTTCGCAGTTTGTTTGAAACTTCCAGATAAGGGTCTAAACGCGTGTCCTCAAGAACTCCCAAATATCCGAGAAGAAAAATCGTGTAGATGGATTGAATGACGTTCCATCTCGCCTGTCTCAAAGTTCTGTTGAAAGCGCCACGACTTACGGCTGAAAGCCTTATTCTGGCTTTATCGTCGTATTTTAATGTTTTTACGGACATATTTTCAGCTAAAATGTCTATTAGAAGAGTTTCTAGCTGTGTATTAGTTAAATTGCTGTTTTTTGCCAGTATTTTTGCGATTGGGTCATTCAATGAGTGTTTTAACCATTTTTGAGCCCCCTCCTTCAAGCGCAATATTTTCCCCTCAGAGTAGTGTTCAAGGGATACAATTTTGTATACAAGCATACAAAAGATTTGCGGTTTCTTCCTTAACGGGCCGCATGCACTTGTTTAACGTAATACTTATCAAAATATACAAATGTTGAAAATTTTTTATATATATAAAAATATATTAGGTAACAAAATTATTCTTTTTTAAATTATGAATAACGGTCGTGAAGCGTCGTGTCGTTTGGTGTTCGTTACTCTTTCTTCCTCACGCAATCTGTTTAGCGCTATTCGCCATCTGGGGGTTGGGAATTACGAAACAATATGACTTGGCGGTTTCCTGTTGTAGAAACGAAAAGCGATCTTTATTGTGTACCTCGAAATAGTGTAGCGATGCTCCAAGTGTGATGTCATATTTCAGGAGAACGCCTTTAGAGTAATGTGGTCCTGTGATTTTCCTGATCACGAGAAGATCACGTGTGATTATCACAAGAACCAAAACTGTGATATGCTTTGGATAGAGAGCTCCCCTTTTTCAAGAAGCTCTTTCAGTTCTCTCTCCACATCCTCGTTCTTTCTAGCTGTTTCGAGCAATTGATGTACCGCGTATCCATCTTTTTTTAGATCAGCCGTTAGCTTTTCCATTTAAAGCTCTTGGGCGCGAATATTCGGGTGGGTTTTCACGGTTATGTATGCCCGCAAGATGTTTGCTATTGTGGCTTCTTGAAAAATTAGAATTGCCCCGTTTTTCAGTTTCATAGAGATTCGCAGATGCTTATGACCTTCCGGTACTCCTACCAATATTTTGTTTACGTCCTCGTTGCGAATTATGCAGTTTTTGTTCATGAACCTGCCTCACAGTTTTTCTGCTTGTTCCCGTAGGGAGTCGAATAGTTCGGGTCTTAAGTCGCGGAGTGTGGGCACAAAGGCTTCTGCGCGTTTCAAATCTGCGTAGTCAATGTTTCCTATGACTAGATCTTCCTCATCGTACTTGGCTTTTGCAAGGATACTTCCGTCAGGGGCTATTATTCTGCTTCCTCCCCAAAATTGTAATCCGTTTTCAACTCCAACGAGGTTCACGTAGGCTAGAAAAACGGTGTTTTCAAGAGCTCTCGTAGCGGTAAACGCCTCAAAGAATCTGCTCCTCACAGCTGGCGAGGCTGATATGCAGATTATGAGTTGTGAGCCTTTCAGTCTTAACAAGCGGGGTATTTCTGGGAAAAATATATCGTAACAAATAGCCAGCCCCAATTTTCCGATTTTTGTTTCGAAAACTGGCGCTTCGTATCCTAGTCGAAAATATCGTTTTTCTTCAAAAACGCTGTGGGTTGGTAGGTGCATCTTTCGGTACTTGCCGATCAACCCGTTAGGACCCAGCAAAACCGCTGTGTTGTAGAGGACATTGTGTGCCTTCTCGCTTTGTTCTGGCATTCCAAAAACTATGTATGTGTTCTCTTTCTTTGCTATCTCTTCCAAGGAATGAATGGAAGGGCCTGGAATGGGCTCCGCCAACTCATATGCGAGGTCTCGATTTAAGTACCCGGTTAATGAGAGTTCTGGGAAAATAATGAGGTTTGCACCTTTTTCCTTTGCCTGCTTAATATTTTTCTTCATAGTGTTAATGTTGTGTTTCTTATCTCCAACTTTGCAACTTATTTGTGCGAGAGCTACGTTAAATTTTTCTAGCATGCAATCTAACTCCTAGTTTTAATTTGTAGAAGTTTAGAAAAAGTTTAGTATGGTTTATGGGGAAGTCTAAAGTCTTTTCCAACGGTTCTATATCCAAGTTTTGTTGTTAAAGGTAGTCGCCGCTTGTGTTCTGTGGCTAGCCATCTTCTCTTTACGTCCTCAACGAGTTTTATAGGTAGGTTTAGTTCTTTGGCGATTTCTTTGGGCTCCATAAAATGTTCTAAGCCGAACAGAATTAGATCTAGGATCTCATACTTAATTCCTAACTCTTTTTCTGCTAGTTGGTTTGGCCAAAGTCCAGGAGAAGGAGGCTTCGCCACGATTTCAGCGGGGACCCCTATATGTAAAGCCAACTGCCTAACTTGAGTCTTGTAAAGATCCATGATGGGTGAGATGTCTGCGGCTCCGTCTCCCCACTTTGTAAAATATCCCATCATGATTTCAGACTTATCTGAAGTGCCGCACACCAGTCTGTTAAGTTTGTTGGCATAATAGTAAAGGTAAACCATTCTAATCCTCGCCTTTACGTTGCCCTTGCTAACTTTGTCTGCGACATCATAAATTGGAAGAGATTGAAAGAATACTTTCAATGTGGAGGAAATGTCAACTATTTGCAGATCGAAACCGAATTTTTTTGCAAGAAGCTTTGAATGTTGAATATCGGTGGCGTTATACGTTTCCTCCTCAGGCATTGCGATACCTAACACCTTATGACCTCCCAAAGAAAGGGAGGCTAGAGCCGCCGTTATGCAACTGTCAAGCCCACCTGATACTCCTAAAACCACCCCATTCGCTCCGCATTTTTCCACATAATCCTTGATAAACCGCTTGATTCTAGCTTCAACTGATGGCATGTCTAATCTTAAAGCGCCACTTGTCAATTTCAATAAGTCCACCTTGCATCTCTACTATTAAGTATCCTTTTTAATAACTCGTATTTTTCTTTCATTTTTTGGTTCCGTTAAATACTGCGTTTAGGACAAATATTTAAGCCATTACAATCTAATTGGACACGTATGTCGAAATAGCGGACCTTAACTGTTATGCTCGTAACAGAGGACTTAACATGGGTAGAAGGCGAAGAAAAGTAGTTCGCATCCCTAAAAAACGGTTGCCCAAGGTTTACCTATGCCCCAAATGTGGAAAAGAAGCAATTAGGGTCGAAATATTGCCAGGTCGGGAACGCGCTAAGGTGCTATGTGGAAGTTGCGGCTTAACGGATGAACTGTCAATTAGAAAGGCCCTTCGAGAAATCGACATATACTGTCAATTCACCGACAATTTTTATTCAAGAACAACTAGTGCCTAGTGGGATCATGCATGGTTGGTCAAGTGGAAAAATATCTGCTAAAGAAAATTGAGAAAGAAGGTAATGTTCATATTACTCTTGTTGATCCCGAAAAGGTGACTCCCTCCTCCGCATCCCGCATAGTTCATGAGGCTGAATCTTGCCAAACAGCAGCTATCATGGTCGGTGGATCAACCATTGTTTCAACTTCCCATTTAGATAGAGTTGTAAAAGCGATAAAAAAAACGGTGAACATTCCTGTAGTTCTTTTTCCCAACAACGTAACTGGCATTAGCAAATACGCTGATGCCATATGGTTTATGTCCCTCCTCAACTCTTCAGATCCCTACTTCCTCATAGGCGCCCAAGTTCTGGGTGCGCCTATTATCAAAAAATTCGGTTTGGAACCGATTCCTCTTGGTTATATAATTGTTGGAGAGGGCGGCGGTGCAGTAAGTGTTGTAGGAAGGGCTGTTCCAATTCCATACGACAAACCTGAACTTGTTGCTGCCCATGCCTTAGCGGCAGAATATTTTGGTATGCACTTTGTTTACCTAGAGGCAGGATCCGGTGCTAAACAACCAGTGCCCAGCGAAATGATAAAAATTGTGAAGAGCGTTATTAGGCTTCCATTGATTGTAGGTGGTGGCATAAAAACCGGTGAACAAGTGAAAGAAGTAGTGGAGGCTGGAGCAGACATCATTGTGACTGGCACTGTTGTCGAAGAATATAAGGTGAAAGACAAAATCAGGGAATTAGTGAAAAATATGAAACCTCCATGAGAATTGGCGTGGAGGAGCCTCTGCAAATGAACTGTTAACTTTTATTTTGAACCCACAAAAAGTTGTGTTCCGTTTTTTATCTATTTTGTGTTAGAAAGACTCAATATCTGCTTCACGGAATCCTAGTGAAGGAGAACGCTTTTGGGCATCGAGATGAGCAAGGAGTATCAGCAATACACGGCTGTTTTAGAAAAAAGCCTCGAGAGCGTATACGCCGTTGCAAGAAAGGCGAGAGAAAAGGGATTAGACCCTGCCGTCAGCCCTGAGCCTGAAATAGCGAAGGATCTAGCCGAACTCGTCGAGGGACTTGTTGGTCCCGCTGGAGTTGCTGAAAGTATACGAGATTTAAGTAAAAAGTTACCTCGAGAAGAGCTTGCTTTCAAAATCGCTGAGCAAATTGTTTATGGAAAATTTGGGCACATGGATGCACGTGAAGCAGCCGAGCAGGCAATAAGAACAGCCCTCGCCATATTAACTGAAGGAATTACTGCAGCACCGCTGCAGGGTGTGGCGCGAGTAGCCATCAAATCTAACCCTGATCGAACAAAATATCTCGCGATTTATTATGCTGGTCCAATACGTTCTGCCGGTGGCACCGAGCAGGCTTTAACCTTAGTGATAGGAGATTTTGTTCGCCGCTTGCTTGGGTTGGACCGTTACAAACCAACCGAGGAGGAGGTTAGGCGTTTCATAGAAGAAGTGCGATTATTTGAGCGAGCGGTAGCTCGGTTTCAGTATCATGTTTCAGACGAGGAATTAAGGAGAGCTGTTCAGTTTATTCCAGTGGAAGTCACTGGCACAGAATCCGATCCAGTTGAGGTTTCATCCTTCCGCAATCTACCTCGAATTGAAACAAACCGAGTTCGCGGCGGAGCACTTCGAGTTGTGAATGATGGGGTTGTGGGACGCTCTGCAAAAGTGTGGACGATCGTTGAGAAACTTGGAATCGAGGGATGGGATTGGTTGAGAAGAATAAGGGAAATCGAGGAAAAAAAGACGGCTGGTTTCATGGAAGACGTCATAGCAGGTCGTCCAATCTTTTCATTTCCATCTAGACCCGGAGGCTTCAGGCTTCGCTACGGAAGAGCAAGGAACACAGGCCTTGCAGCAGTGGGCATCCATCCCGCAACCATGGTGGTTCTCCAAAACTTTCTCGCTGCAGGAACGCAACTGCGCATAGAAGGGCCTGGAAAAGCCGGAGTTGTTGTTCCCGTAGATACGATAGAACCCCCGATTGTGCGATTAAAAAACGGATCTGTCGTCCGCGTCGAGCTTCAAAATTTTGAACAAATCCGAAACATGATTGACAAAATTCTATTTCTTGGAGACATTTTAATCGGATTTGGCGACTTTTTATACAATAATAAACCTCTCCTTCCGTCTGGTTTCACCGAAGAATGGTGGCGTGAAGAGGTTCGTGCGGTCATCAAACAAAATTTTGATGGTAGTTTAGAAAAGGCTGCTGCAGCCGTCAAGATTTCCACCCTCCGTCTTGAAGACTTGTTAAGCAACCCGTTTAGGAACAAGCCAAGCGCCAAGGAGGCAATAGCACTATCTTCAACGTTCAATGTTTCTCTTCATCCCTTCTTTACTTTTTTTTGGTCCAAAATTTCCTCTGAAGATTTCAAAACGTTAAGGAAATGGCTCTTTAATTCCGAAATTAAAGTCGAGAACGACGTTGTCCAAGAAATAACTGGCGTGAATAACGAAACGATAAAAGGTCTGCTTGAAAGAATTTGTGTTCCACATGAAGTAGTTGAAAACAAAATTAAGATAAAAAAAGATGAGGCATATATCTTCGCTTTTTGTCTTGGGCTGCACGCTCCCAAAACAAGGATAGTTCATTCAAAAACCGTTTTTGAAATCATGCAGGACCTCACAGGTATCGCTATCAGAAAAAAAGCTCCTACACTTCTTGGCGCCAGAATGGGTCGCCCAGAAAAAGCCAAGAGGCGAGAGATGCGACCACTCGTCCACGCATTATTTCCTGTCGGGCTGGCTGGCGGTTCTCGACGAAACCTTACAGAGGCATTGAAAAAAGTTGCGATAGAAGTTGAACTCGTTAGGCGTCGTTGTTTGGAGTGTAACGAGTTAACCTTCAAAACAAAATGTTCTCGGTGTGGCTCAGAAACCGTTGTGGAGATTTTTTGTCCCCAATGCGGGAGGCGTCTAAAAGAAGGTTTCTGTCCCGTTTGCAAGGTTCCAACAAGAAGCTACGAGAAACAATTAGTTAATCTTAAAGAGTTGATGGACGAGGCTTGCAAAAAGCTGGGTCTTCCCATTCCTGAACTCGTGAAGGGTGTAAAGGGTTTAATGAATCAAACAAAGATGGCGGAAATCCTTGAAAAGGGGATTTTGCGAGCGAAATATGATCTATCTGTTTTTAAGGATGGAACAATGCGGTTCGACGTTACAAACGCTCCATTGACGCATCTTAAAGCAGTGGAGATAGGTATGTCTGTTGAAAGGCTTCGACAATTTGGTTACTACTATGACTGCGATGGAGACAGTTTGACCGATCCTAGTCAGATATGTGAGCTTAAGGTGCAAGATGTGATCATTCCGTTGAAGAGCGCAGAATACTTTGTTCGCGTTGCCAACTTTCTAGACGAACTTCTGGAAAAGGTGTATGAGCTTCCTCCATACTACAACGTTAAACGAGTTGATGACCTAGTTGGGCATCTCGTTGTGGGCTTGGCCCCTCACACCTCAGTAGGCATCCTCGGAAGAATCGTCGGCTTTACCCGTCTTAACGTTTGCTATGCCCATCCTCTGTGGCATTCGGCGAAGCGAAGGGATTGTGACGGCGACGAAGATACGCTAATGTTGGCTTTGGACACAATTTTGAATTTCTCTAAGGCTTATCTGCCTGCTCAGATAGGGGGAATAATGGACGCTCCACTGTTCATTATCCCGGTGGTGAATCCAATGGAGGTGCAGCGGCAGGCTCATGAAGTTGATGTTGCTGCGACGTATCCATCCCTGTTTTATGAAAAAACTTGGCAGAAGGCGGCGCCCCAGAAAGTGAGGGAACTCATTGATCTCATTGAGCATCGACTAAATACTGCCGCGCAGTTTCAAGGCTTCAAGTACACGATTCCTGTTTCTAACATTAATATGGGCAATGATGAGAGTGTGTACAAAAAATTGGGGCGGATGATTAACAAGTTACATAGTCAACTTACGCTGGCGGAAAAGATTGAAGCTGTCGATGTTGAGATGGTTGCGAAGAAGGTCCTGACTACACACTTTGTTCGCGACATAGCTGGCAACCTAAGGGCTTTCACCACCCAAAAATTTCGATGCAAATCTTGTAACAAACGGTTTAGAAGACTGCCTCTTCGTGGCAAATGTTCAGGCTGTGGAGGCGCTTTGACCCTAACAGTTTATCGCGGAGGGATTGAAAAATATTTGGAGGCGGCGCACCAACTCGTTCAGAAGTACGGTCTCTCTAACTATTACGCTCAACGTCTTTATCTGGTTGAAGAAGAAATCAGGTCATTGTTTGAAGGTAAAAAACCTAAACAAATCAGCCTCACAGATTTCGTTTCTTAGCAAAACTACTGGAAACCTTTTTTGTGTAAAAGAAGAATTTGTTTTGAGGAACCATGTTTAAGATAGCCCGCCATCCTAAGGCTTTTCTAACTTTAAAGAGAAACGTTCAACGGGGCTTATTGGCTAGAACGCGGATAATTTTGATTCTTGAGAAGGAAGCGTCCTATGCCAAAAAACTTGCACAAGATACAGGTTTAAACTATGCATCTGTTCTTTATCATCTTCATCTTCTCAAAGCTGAAAACATCCTCACATTCAAGGGCAAGAGACCATATCTTTGGGAGTTAACTGGCGCTGGACAACAGAGACTGACGAACGTAGGCAGAAAGAAATGAAGTTATGTAGGCTGTGAAGTTTTAGTCCTCTTTTCACCCTTTTCGTAGTGCAACTTCAAACAGCAACACCAAAAGGCTTCTAACAACAATCGACAGCCCTATGAACACAATGAACCAACCAATAAAACCGGGCCAATCAATGGTTCTAGCCGCCAACAGGTTCGAAGCAAAACCAACACCCAACCAAAACACTAGACCCGAAAACGTTCCAGCCACTTTATCCACTGGGTCCCTAAAAAAGACCCTTAAAACCAAAATGAAGATCTGGAATAGACCAAAGGCAAAACAAAACCGTGCGATAGCTGTATAAACCTCTGTATGCCAGTAAGTGTGTTCCGGCGAAGGAAAGGGGATGTTTAGAAAAATCTTCCTTTCGAGCGTTAAGTCTTTGAAGAAGTCAACAACTTCTTGGAAGAGGTTTGGATTAATTACCCAAATCACACCGATAAGTAAGAGGAAAAACCCAAAGGAAGCGAAGCTAAGTTTGTCCTGTTCCTCATGTCGTCTTTCATGTTGAGGCATCAGGTATCTCTCTCCAGTGTACGCTAAAGGTATCTGGCGCTTGTCCTATTAAATTTTCTATAGTTCCATATGTGAACGAAAAAGTAATCAGTAAAAGAATCAAGTTAGGTAATTATACATTCATTAGGCGAGATGGTTCAGGTGAAAGTGCTCTTTGTGGAACCTCCGAAGGATTACTGGTTCGTTATGGGAGAGTACCTCCCACCTCCCTATGGGGTTCTTCAACTTGCGTCTTTCCTTGAAAGTCAATACAAGGATTTGGAGATAGATGTGTTAGATTGCAATGCTAAGCGTTTGGATTGGAAAGGATTAGAGAGACATATTGAATCTTTTGATCCCGATATTGTGGCTTCGAGCGCTCTTGCTACCTGCAATACCTATGTTGCCGTCCGAGCCTTGGAAACAGCGAAAAAAGTAAAGCAAGATGTTTTGACTGTCGCCGGGGGGCAACACTTTACGGTTATGGCTAATGAGAGTTTGGAGATGTATCCAGAGATTGACGTAATTGTGCGTGGAGAAGGGGAACAAACCTTTGTGGAGCTGGCTCAAGCGTTTGCTGAAGATAAGTCGTTTGCAAGGATAAATGGCATCTCATTTAGGCACAACGAAAAAATCTTACACAATCCATCAAGACCTTTAATCAAGAATTTAGATGAGCTTCCTTTTCCTGGATATCATTTTGTCGAAGACATCATTCATGAATACCATTTCACCGCAATGGCAGGTCCCAAAACCAGGTACGCTTTAATAGAGGGGTCTAGGGGTTGTCCACACCGCTGTACATTCTGCACTCAATGGAGGCACTGGGGAGGAAAATGGAGGATAAAGTCGCCGAAACGAATTGCTGACGAATTTGAGTTTTGCTACGAAAATTATGGAAGCAGATTTCTATGGTTGACTGACGACAATTTTGGTTTGGGCAAACGTGCAAGAGAGCTAAGCGATGAGCTTATTCGAAGAGATTTTTCAGATGATATGATGTGGTTCATGCAGGTTAGATGCGATGACGTCGTAAAGCATAGTGACCTTCTGCCGAAGATGAGAAAATCCGGTCTCCGCTGGGTTCTCTTAGGGGTAGAAAGCCACAGACCATCTACCCTTGAAAATTTTAACAAAGAAACGAATCCCGAGCAAGCTAAGGAGGCGGTGAAATTGTTGAAAAAGAATGACATATTTGCCCACGGAATGTTCATTATCGGGGAACGCAAAGATTCGGCTGAATCAATAGCTGGGTTGAGGGAATTTGTAGATGATTTGGATCCTGATTTGGCAATTTTTGCCATTCTCACACCGTTTCCAGGCACCAAAGTTTTTGAGGAGGCTAAGCGGAATGGATGGATCGAGGATTTGAACTGGGCAAATTATGATATGATTCACGCCATTATGCCTACGGAGACGCTGTCGCGAGAAGAAGTGCAGGAAGAACTCTATAATTGCTATAAAAGTTTTTTCGGTTCTTGGAGTAGAAGATTTCGGGGAATTTTTTCAAGGAAAGAAATGAAGAGAAGAGTCTATTGGTATATGGCTGCTCGAGGTATTGTGAACCAGTTTAGAACGTTGTTTTGAGTAGCGATTAACAATGTCCCAGAATCTATCTCGCAGTTTCGAAATAACATATCTAGTTATTGTATCATTTCTCGGATTGTTTCTTGCAGGTATGCTGACGGTTTACCCGCCAAGCGTGCATGAAAACCTTTTTTGGCGAAAACCATTGGTTGGTTCAATTTTCGGATTAATCTGCATTTTTGGAATTCTGGTGGTTTTTTCCCCAACATGGTGTTCAAGAGTTTTCGATTTCGGAAGAAAAAAGAAACCCAGTCGCCCCTACCTCAGTAAGTTTACTTCTTACGGAGCTTCCTCCACTCTGCAAGGCCATCATCCTGATTGCGAAAACTTCAGTGCTCACGTGTTTCGAATAGGCGACAAGACGTTTTGTGCCGCGTGCACAGGTTTGTTCTTGGGAGGGCTTTTAGCTCTTGCTGGAACCATTCTATATTTTTTCGGTAACTGGCATGTTGAGCAGAGCAGTTCCATGATGACTTGGGCTGGGGTTCTGGGAGTTGGTTTTGGTTTGTTCCAGTTTAAATTTAGGAGTTTTATCCGTTTGTTTTTGAACATTTTCTTCGTTCTGGGAAGCTTTTTCATATTGGTTGGAGCCGACAAACTGGTTCAAAGCGTGGCGGTTGATCTTTTTTTGGTTGCTTTGACTGTTTTTTGGCTTTTTACTCGAATATCGCTTTCACAATGGGATCATGAAAGAATTTGTCACGCTTGTAAAGTTGCTACCTGTGAATTTGCGGATAGAAAAAAGAGGGTAGGTTAGCGTCTGCGGCTGTAGCTGTAAAGGGCTCCGGCGAGAATCAGCACTCCAAGGATGATTATTGCGAGTGCCCATATGTATTTCCCAAGGTCTATTTCAGGCAGTATTCCAGGCACCTGGGAGATTCCTACAAGTATTATTATTATGCCAATGATTAGTCCTACGATTGCGCCGCCGTGGGGGAGTCCAAAGCATTCTTGTTCTTCTTTTTCTCGTCGCCTGCGTTCACGTCTCCAAGCTGGACGAGCGACTAGACTTGCTCCGCACTTAACACACACCGCCGCATCTTCTTCATTTTTGGTACCACATTTAGTGCAATAAACCATGGATCATTCCCACCATTCGCGTTCTTTCTCTCTTCTGACGCGTCCGCTGACAGGAGTGCCACACTTAGGGCAAAATCTTACGTCTTCTTTCATTTCAGTTCCGCACTTCCGACAATAGGGCATTTTATTGTTGCACCTCTAACATATTGTTTGTTTCATGTATAAAAATGATTTTATAGCTCTGCATGCGCATAAGTTTTTTGGGTTGTTAGCTCGTACTTTATCAGGTATTCCTCGTATCTACATCAACTCCGCCCGTGGTTGTTGTCGCATCGACTAAAACATCGTCTGTAACAATCAAATTTTTCTTAAAAGGAACATTTACATGGTGTTTGCCCACACTTAGGACATTTATTACCATATTTTGTTTTTGCGGCTTTCTCCAAATCTATGTCAACAACGTTTGCTAAAGAAGCCAACCAAGCGAAAACATCGGCAAACTCGTCTTCTATGGCTTTCATATTCTTTTCTTTTAAAGCTTCTCTCAACTCTTCCATTTCCTCCACAAGCCAATCGAATGTTCCAACCACTCCACGCTCAGAATCTCGGTGAAAATAAATCCGACGCATCATGTCCTGAAACTCACGAACGTGCACATCTTCTCCCTCTCATAATAGCAGTTCATAAACCTAAAGGCTGTTCTCTACTATTATGTCTTTGAATTCAATAAGACCTACCTGTCCTTTCTCAAGGATATGCGTCACTTTCACACCTTTTCTTTCCAAGTATGCGGTTAGGAAGCGACGGTGACAATATTTCGGATTCTTCTCCATACACATTATGCATACCCGTCTTTTTCTAGCAACTTCAAGAAGCTTCTCTACACCTTCTCTAAACAAGTCAGTTTTCATGTGAGCTTCGTATCCACCTCTACGATACCCACCCAATTCTTTGCCAAGCCAAACATATCTGATTCCACTCTCAGGCAACCATCTTTCCATCTCTTCCCTCTTGAAATGCTCAATTTTAGACGTGGGAAAACTACGGACATCGACTAAAGCCTCAATTTTATGCTCCTCTAGCAAAGCCACAAATTGTTCAATAGACCTGTTACTATGCCCTACAGTCCATATTACTGTCCGCCGCTTTTCCAAAGCAACAACACACCTTCGTCAACCTTTAAAATCCCGATATTCCTTTTTCATCTTTTCTACTTCTCAACAGCACCAAAAAAGAGCATAAAGCGTTAACGAGTAATGACCGCAAATGCGCCTTCAATGTTGAAAATTATGTTAAAAAAATATAGGAGGTCTCTACATCATAACAACAGACAATTTCAGTATTTAAAGAAAAAACTAGAGGGTCTAACTACACAGAGACAAAAACAGCCTAACATAAATCTTAATTAACAGAACCGTCATTAAACTAACAGAGCCAACAGACAGGGAAACCAAAACATGAGCAGGAGTAAAAAGAAAAAAGGCGAAAGAACGGCACCTATGCCCAGCCAAAGCGCCGGACTATTAAGATTCTTCGAAGAAGAAACTAGAGGCATAAAAGTGAAACCCGAACTAGCCATAATCCTAGCAATAGCACTAATAGTAACCTGCATTTTGGCCCAAATCTTCTTCTAATCAACCTCAACTTTCATGCAAAACTTCGATACGTTGAACCGAACTTAGGTTAATAAAAACTTCACTTCTATGTTCCCTACTCACCACCTGCGGCACCGGCTGCGCTATTGTCGACCGCAATGTCACAACCTCAGCGTCAGAAAGCCAAATGCCAGGCGGTTCTAGTATAACAGCGGCTAAGGTCCCTTCAAATCCATACGAAGAATCTAATATGGCCACCATTCTTCGACCTATGTTTCGCTCGAGAATATGAAATACCGTTGGAGGCGGACCAGCCTTAGACATAATCCTCTACAAAATGGTACACCTAACCACAGCATAAAAGCTTTTATCCTCACCTTTCAGGTTGCATGATCAACGTTTTAGAGCTGCTTCTGGTCACACACATTCTTTTTCGCTACTTTTTTCATAAAAGTAATTGCGGCAATTTCCTCATATCTTCCAAATTCATGTAAATTCTGCCCCTCAATTCTCTTACACTAGATGTCTGTAACCTCAAGATTTTTGAACTCTCCCCCAGAAGGATATAGACGAGGAATATTTGGTTGACCTACAATTCATTGGATGAAAACATTAACAAGACTGTAAAGCGTTATTCGTCGCTCTTTACATTTCCTTCCCACATTACAATCGCTATATTACTTGGCGCCTTATGTTTACTCGGCGGAATTCTAGCAATCCTACCGTTACAACCCTCTTACAACGGACTTGCTCTAAGCATAACGTTCGGCGGAATCTTCCTTTCCTTCACCTTAGCATCCGACTTTATAGTTAGCCACAGTTCCATGAAAAAAGACCCTATTTTCAATCTTAGACGTTGCTCTGCCCTTTCCCTTTTCTCCTGCCTGATATGGTTTGGAATAATTTTTATTGGCAGCTTAATAAGCGCCCTTCTTGAAAATCCAAACCTTTGGGTCAAAATTTTCTTTTTAGGTTTTTGTGGAGCACTGATGCTGCGTTTGTTGGTTTTTTCTACAACATCCTTCGCTGACTTCGGAAGAATGTTTTTCTCCTCCCTCTTACAACCCGCCTTGTGCACCATCCCAGTCTTTTTCATGGGGTCCATAATTGGATATAACCTAGACGCACAACTTCCCATCTTTATTATAGTTTCAATCCTCATAGCTGTGTTAACAGTGCTTCTTTTCACCTACTTCCTAGATCGCGTTGGCAAAAGAACCCTTAGAATAGCTTCTTCCTCCCTTTTTAAAGCCTTTTTCGCCAATTGGACAGAAGGCTTGAACGCGCCCCTTGAATCCTTCTTCGAAAAGCTCGGTAGTAAACAAAACGTAAGGATTTCCATGCTGACCTTCAAAGCCAACAAAAGGATAAAGGCGGTGATTGTTGTTCCAGCTTTGCATCCAGGCCCCTTCAAAAATCTTGGAAGCAGCCTACTTCCCTCTTTAATTCAAACCACGCTGGAAAACAAACTTCAATGCGTAGTTTCTGTTCCCCACGGACTGGTTGGACACGAACTCGACCTTTCCTCCCAAATTCAAAACCAACGAGTTATAGAAAGCATACTTGACTTTACGGACTCTTCATCTAACCATTCTAAAGCTACTCCCTTCGTGCGAACCAGAAAAAACGAGGCAACGGCGAGCTGCCAAATATTTGGAGACTGCTCTCTTCTTACGTTAACTATAGCGCCAAAATCCATGGAAGACCTTCCCAAAGAATTAGATTCATTCATTGTCGAGGAGGCTGAAAAGCGAGGACTTTCTGCCCTTGTCATCGACGCACACAACAGTATCGAGGGCCCCTTCAACATCAACGAGTCTATTGTTTCTCTCAGAGAGGCTTCCGTAGCTGGTCTTAGAAAAGCGCTAAGTTATGAACGTTCTCCGTTCGAAGTAGGAGCGGCAACGGTTATTCCTAAAGAATTCACCGTTAAAGAGGGCATAGGGTCTGGGGGAATAAGCGTGATTGTAACAAGGGTCGGCGACCAGAAAGCAGCTTATGTAACCATCGACGGAAACAACATGATATCCGGACTGCGAGAAAGAATTCTTTCAGCGCTTGGAGAAATTGGTATAGTTGACGGAGAAATTCTCACCACCGACACTCACGCGGTTTGTGGTGTCGTGCTAACAGGTCGTGGCTACCATCCCGTAGGCGAGATCATAGATCAATCAAAACTGATTAATTACATTAAGCAAGCTGCGACAAACGCATTAGACAATGTAGAACCTGCAGAGGCATCGTGGCGCACAGAAATAATACCTAACGTCAATGTCATTGGAGAGAAACAGATAGAGACGCTGTGCCTTGTAGCCGATAAAACAGCGAAACAAGCCAAAAGACTTGCCGTATCTCTGTTCTCAGCGGCTAGTGTTCTTTTAATTCTTCTTTTTACGTTTCTTTAGCAAGAAGATGATCCCCATCACGGATATGTGAAGTTGCAGATCTAAGCGAGCAACTTGTGGATGAACATAACGAGCTATAAACACTTTTGCATATGCGGTTGCACGCTCATCCTTTCAGACTCAGGAGGGCAATTAGGCCAAATCCAGTAATGATTATGCCTGAAATTCTGTTTACCCAACGCAACCTGCTAGGGTTGAATTTTGTACGAAACACGGTGACACCGTAGCTCAAGATAAACCACCATAGAGTTGAACCAATAAACAATCCTAAGACCAATATTGCCGCAGAAACATAGTTCCCGCCAGCGCCTCCCACTCCCAATCCAGCAAATATCGCCGCAAAAGAAAGAATTGTCATAGGGTTTGTGATCGTCAGAAAAAAAGTTGAGACATAAGAGCCAACGAGTCCCTTTCCTTTAGCTGAAGTCGCTTGTTCGGCAGGCTTAGATAGGAAAGTTCTGATGCCCAAATAGCAAAGAAAACAGCCGCCAATAAGGCGAAGCCATACCTGCTGGCTGATCAATAGGTCAGAAATAAAAGTCACCCCGAATCCAGCAATGCACCCATAGACTGCGTCAGCAGTAGCAGCTCCCAGACCGGAGAACAAACCAGAGGCTCGTCCTTCTGCTAATGTGCGTCGTATGCATAATACACCAATTGGTCCGACAGGTGCGGCGATTGAAAAACCAATTATGAATCCCCTAAGCAAAAAACTAATGTCTATAGATCTCTCCTCTCCTTTGTTAGAACGCAATCATAACTATCTTATTTTGGATAAAAAAAGTTGCGTAAAGCAATTTGGAAATGCGCGCGCAGACGCTTAAATCCTAGACTATCCCACATAATTTTAGAAGTTTTTGCCAGCGTCTATCAACATTTTTCTGAATTTCCTCTATCAACTGCTTGTTTTGTGGCGTAAACAAGTGCCTAAATCTTCCCTGCGTTTTCAAGTATTCCTCCACCGGCTTTTTCCTTTCCGGTCTCAATGCTATCGCTTTGCTTGCTGCGGATAGTTGATATTCGCCGTTAACAGCCTCCCACAACGGAAAGATACAGGTTTCCACAGCTAGACGTGAAATTTCAATTGATTTGCTTATGTCGCTTCGCCACCCTCTTGGACAAGGCGCAAGTACGTGCAAAAACGCTGGACCGTTTACTTCAATTCCTTTTCTAGCTTTTGTTATTAAGTCTCTCCAATAATGTGGCACCGCCGTTGCAGCATAAGGTATGTCATGAGCGACCATAATGTCTGCTATCGGCTTTTTGTATTCTAGTTTTCCAGGTATGACTGTGCCAGCTGGCGAAGTAGTTGTCGAAGCGCCATGAGGCGTACCACCGCTCCTTTGTATGCCTGTATTCATATAGGCTTCATTATCGTATAATACGTAAAGAAAGTCGTGTCCTCTTTCAACGGCTCCTGAGAGGGCTTGAATGCCGATGTCGTATGTGCCACCGTCTCCGGCGAATGCAATGACATCCACCTGTTCCTGCGGTATTCGTCCCTTCTTCTTTAATATCTTGAGCGCTGCTTCGATTCCTGAAGCGTTTGCCGCTACGTTTTCAAAGGCGGTGTGTATCCAAGGAACCTTCCACGAAGTATACGGATAGATGGTTGAAACCACTTCCATGCATCCAGTTGCAAAGGTCGCTATTGTGGGTCCTCTTAAAGCCTTCGTGATTAGTCTGAGAACTGTTGCAGGTGCGCAGCCTGCACATGCTCTGTGTCCAGACATGAACAAATCTGGTTTTTCAGCTATGTCTTTTGCAGTGAATTTCCATTCAGAAAACATTTTCATTCCTCCTTTTTACTCCCTTAATCCAATAAATTGCACTGTTTTCTCAATCCGTTGAGTTTCTAGTATTCGCTGCAGGTCTCGGTAGATTTTGTGTATAAGGTTTGGAGGGGTGTCTCTTCCACCGAGTCCGTAAATGTAGTTCGCTACGTAGGGATGCGTAGACGCGTCGTATAGAATGTGGCGTATTTCGTGGAATACTGCGCCTCCGTGTCCTCCAAAGCTTAGGCTTCTATCCATGACAGCTATTGCTTTCACGTTTTCTAGTGCTTTGGTTATTTCTTTTACTGGTAATGGTCTGAATGTGCGGAGCCTGAGCAAACCTACTTTCATTCCTTTTGACCTAAGCTCGTCTACGATTGTTTTGACTGTTCCAGAGGTTGAACCCACACAAACTATTGCCGTTTCAGCGTCTTCAAGGTGGTATGGGTCAATTAATCCATCTCCGTAGCGTCTTCCACTTATCTTAGCATATTCTTCATGTACTTGTCGGATGATTTTGGGGGCCATCCGCATCGCTTCTTCTTGTTGTCTTTTATGCTCGTAATAGTAATCATACAGGTCTAAAGGACCAATTGTTGCGGGGGTTTTTGGGTCAAGTTTGAAGGGCACAGTTTTTCCTTCATGGTTTGTTACAAGTGGAAATTGGCGGGTTCCAACAAACTTTTTCACCAAGTCATCTGGCAGTGTTTGTACGTTTTCTAATGTGTGGCTTAGTGTGAAACCGTCTAATCCCACCATTACTGGTAACAAGAGTTTCGGGTTTTCAGCGATTTTAAAGGCCTGAATTATAGAATCGTACACTTCTTGCGAGTTTTCTACATAAATCTGTATCCAACCACAGTCACGTTCAACCATGCTGTCTGAATGGTCACAGTGAATGTTTATTGGTGCTGATAAAGCTCTGTTAACAACCGCCATTACTACCGGTGCCCGACATCCTGAGGTTACGTACAAAATTTCATGCATCAACGCTAATCCAGCAGAAGCTGTTGCTGTAAAAGCTCTTGCACCCGTGGCTGCTGCTGTTAAACATGCGGTTAAGGCGCTGTGTTCGGATTCAACGCAGACAAATTCTGTGTCAACTTCTCCGTTGGCTACGTATTCGCTGAATCGTTCTACAATTATTGTTTGAGGAGTTATTGGATAGGCTGCTACAACGTCTACGTCTGATTGTTTTGCAGCATACGCAACCGCTTCGTCTCCGTTTAAAGCTAACATTTTCTGTTTAGCCGTCGCCATTTTCTCACGTCTCCTCGGCAAGCTTCATTTCGATGGCATCTACTGGGCATTCGTTGGCGCATATTCCGCAGCCTTTGCAGAAGTTAAAATCAAACTCTATGTCTTCTTTCTCTGGTTTCCAGTGGATTGCTCCGTCTGGACAGAAAAGTACGCATAATACGCAGCGTGTGCATTTTTCTAGATCCCGTATTGGTTTGTAGGTTTTCCAGTCTCCAGTTAAATATTGGGTGCTAGGTTTCCAGCAGACACCAGCCATAGGGATTTCTTTCCAGCCTTTTTCTTGATTGGTCACTCTGATTTTACCTCCTTGTAGGCTTCTTTTGTGACGCCAATATTCTTTTCCATGATGCTTCCGCTGAAACGTTCTGAAACAGCTTTTTCAACGCTTTCTAACCTGACTATTTCAGTCACTCGGACAACAGCGCCTAACATAGCTGTGTTTGTGATGGGTCTGTTTAGAATCTTGATAGCGATTTCTGTGGCTGGAATTGTCCAAATTTTTCTTTTCTCTATTTTAAGCATTTTACGTATTTCCACTGGGTTTTCTTTAGAATTAACGATAAGGATTCCCTCGTCGTTTAGTCCTTCTGCTACTGGAACAGCCTTTAGTAATGACGGGTCTATGACAGCTACTACGTCTGGATTGTAGACTGCGCAGTGCATCTGGATTGGTTTGTTGCTGATTCTTGTGAAGGCGCGTATTGGTGCTCCCATTCTTTCCGGACCGAATTCTGGGAATGATTGAATGTATTTTCCTTCGTTGATTGCTGCTCGTGCAAGGAGTTCACTGGCTGTCCATGCTCCTTGACCGCCTCTACCGTGCCATCTGACTTCTAACATTTTTTTCAAGGCATTTTCCACCGTTAAAGCCTTTTCAACTTAATTGAAAAACTAACATATAACTTTTCTAAAAAGGGATACTGTTAACTTATTAGTGATGGCAAGCAATCTCTAAGAGTAAAATCTTTGTTTCTTTTGCTATTTCCGTGCTCACATAATGCTTTCACTCTTCACTCTGAATGGTTTATGTTTCAATGAGCAATGATCTTAATAAGGAAACTTCACAGATATTAGTTCATGACAAAGAAGACCCCAGATTGGAAACTTTGTGAGAACACAAAGCGTCAGAAGTATTCACAGCAAGGTTGCCTAGTAATTCCGACAGGAAAAGGTTCCGATTTCCTCGCTATCTGTCCCAACAAAAAACCCACTCTTGTTGAGGTAAAGAAGGGTTGCCAACCCCTAACAAAACTTCAAAGAAAAACGATGGAAGAAGCCCCAAAGAAAGGCTTAGGATATAAGATTGAACGATGTAGCTGCCCTAGGTCTGAGGAAAAAGTCAGAACGGATAGTTGACAGAGATCTAAAAAGGGTTCTGTTAACTCTTCGGGACTTTTATGTAACATGGTAACTATCGGGACTTTTTAACATGATTAATCTAGTATTTACTTGGTTGGGTGTGTGGCAAAATTGGTTTCTTACCAGAAAGGAGTTCCTTAACGGTGATTAGCTGGATTTTGGGATACTTGTGTCCCCATGTGGGGGATTCGTAGTATTCGGCTTCCATGGCGGTTGTTTTCATCTGTTCTGTCGGTTCGTATAATGTTATCAATATTCCCATTGCTGACTTAGAGGCTTCTACTGTTCCTAGAAGGTCCCTAACATATTGCGGTCCAATATGCTTTCCACCCTTGACTTGAACCACTATCCTCTGCAAATTGAGGTTGGCACTTTCACGGAATGTTAGCCATCCATCTACGCCTTTGTCTGCTCCCTTTTTTCTATCTGGATTCGTTGGCTTAGCATCTATCAAGGATAGTGCCCACCATTGAAACTGATATGGGTTAGTGTTAGCCAACTTTTCCGCACTTGCGAAGTCAACTGGTTCGCCGATTACTTTATAGTCTCTGTTTGCGTAAACGTTGATTTTCCTTAAGCGTGTTTTAATGAGTGAAATTGCGAGATGAGTAATGTCTATTCCAATCCATTTTCTTTTCAATTTGTGTGACGCTATGATGGTTGTTCCACAACCACAAAAAGGGTCCAATATAAGATCGCCTTCATTGCTACTGGCAGAGATGATGCGCTTGAGTAGTTTCAGTGGTTTTTGTGTCTGAAACCCCATTCTTTCCTTTGCCATAGGGTTTATTGGAGGTATATCCGCCCAAATCGAGTGAACCGCTTGTCCTTTCAGTTCTTTTAGGTATCTTTTGACTTGCGGAACTTTTCCTTTTGGAGCATATATCAACCCTTGTTTTTCAAGTTCCATCATCTTCTTTTTGATGTATCTCCAAGGTCTGGTGAAACCATGGAACTTGTAAACGGGTCCCCGACCACCAGGGGGATTAAGGTTGTCAAGTCTATATCTACCTCTTTCGTCTTTGTATCTGAAGTGGCTTGTTTTGTAGGATTCCTTGTAATCAACGTACTGAGTGTTCCAAGTGTATTCGTCACTCTTAGAGTAGAACAACAAAACGTCATGTAATCTGCCGAACCGATGTGCGTCGGCGTGGAAAGTGAAGCGTTTCCAGATGATTTCATTTCTAAAATTCTCTGGTCCAAAAATCAAATCGAGGATTATCTTCAAATAGTGGCTTGCCGTGGGATCGCAATGAAGATAAATGGAACCAGTAGACTTCAAGACTCTATGGAGTTCCTTCAATCTTATCGTCATCATAACCAGGTATGCCATCATATCGTTTCTGCCGAGATGTGCGTGGAGAAGCTGTATCATATTCATGATTTTGGGGTCTTCTTGCAGTTCCAGATATGTCTGTTCTGCCGTCTTGTCCCAGTGCCAAAAATCGCTAAACGCTTGGATTTGTGCTACCGATTCTTCTCCAGATGGTTCCTTGAATAGTATGTTGTAATCTGCCTTACTATTGAATGGCGGGTCTAAATAAATCAAATCAACGCTATTACTCGCAAAATATTTGCGAAGAACCTCAAGGTTATCGCCGTAGTACAGAATATTTGAACCGAATGAAATGTCAGCCATATTTAAAAGAGAGGTTAATTAACCTCTTAAGAATTTGGGCTTGGGTGAATCTAAGTTTCGCTATTTAGAAGCGTTCTTCACAAGCGATAACCATTTGTTTTTTCCAAGCTGTAGGTCTATTTTTGCTTGTTCTGCTGGTGTTTTTCTTTTCAAACTCATGTGAGGTCTTGTGAAATTGCTAAAACACTTAGAATCACATCGCTTAGAGAGTTTGGATGAAAATTTTCCGAAAAATTTATTCTTTAACCTGAGATGTCTTTAAGAAGGGAGGCGGATGTTTTGAATTCAAAAGATGAATTAGTAACTTTTCTTAAAAAACAAATAAAGATTGAAAACAAGATAGTGGAATCATTAAATAGCTCCTTAACTGAAATAGGAAATCCCACCGTCAAAGGAGTTTTGAAAGGAATATCTCTAGATTCTGTGAAACATGCAGAAATGTATGCCTCAGCCGTCAAACTGCTAACAAGCGTTTCCCAAGCCCTTACACAAGAAAATCTCGACAAACAAAGAGAACTCGTGAAAGAACATATACGCATAGAAGCAGAACTCATTGAAAGAATTAGTGAAGTAATACCAAGCATCGAAAACGAGAAAGTTAGGCTTCTCCTAAACGCAATATTAGCGGATGAGAAAAGACATCATAAACTCTTAAAAAAAGTCCTAGAAATCCTCGTTCGAGGAGAAACCATAACAGACGAAGACTGGTGGGATGTCCTCTGGAAAAACGTTCCATTCCACGGCGCCCCAGGAGGATAAAGTACCCTCACAATTAGTGCTTCTAACAAAGTTATCCAACCCTTGATCGGCTAACTCGGCGGATTCTTCAATCATATCTATTGTCTGCTTGCAAACGAGTGCAGTTGGCTTAAAAACTAACATTAATATTACTGAATCGATATTGTCTCATCTCTAAAAGAATTCTACGAAAAACTGAACAAGCAGAATTGGAGCGAAAAATGAAAATGGATGTACTTGAGGAGCCTGGTAAAAAAGTAGTTTTGCTTGGGAACGAAGCGATTGTAAGAGGAGCCCTTGAAGCTGGAGTAGGATTCGTTGCCGCTTATCCTGGAACCCCTAGCTCTGAGGTTCCAATGACCTTTTCTAGAATAGCAAAGAAGGTAGGACTTTACTTCGAGTATTCTTCTAACGAGAAAGTTGCATTTGAAGCAGCTACCGGAGCAGCATGGTCAGGAGTAAGAGCCATGACCAGCCAAAAACACTTTGGGCTCAATGTTGCAGCCGATTCCATTCCGCCTGTAGCGTATACGGGGGTTAGAGCGGGTTTCGTCGTGATGGTAGCCGACGACCCTTCTGCTTGGAGTTCCGCACAGACCGAACAGGACACAAGATATTATGCAAGGATGTTCAAAATGCCGATGCTCGAACCAAGCAACCCTCAAGAATGCTTAGACTACACAAAACTTGCTTTTGAAATATCTGAAGAGTTTGAAATCCCTGTTTTTCTGAGAACCACCACAAAGATTAATCATTCCATCGGAACTGTAAAGTTTGGCGAAATAAAAAAACCTAAGATCAGAGGCAGATTCCGAAAAGACCCCGACAAATACTATAATCTTAAGCCCCATTTGCAAGTGCTTCATGAGAGATTGAATAAAAAACTCAAGCAAATAGAGGAAAAGTATGGTCAAAAGCTAAATAAGGTGTTTCCAGGAGAAGGAAAAATAGGAATAATAACCTCAGGCGTTAGTTTTGAATACGCTAAAGAAGCATTGCTAGAGCTAGGACCGAATCCGCCGATTGCAAAAATCGTTTTAACTCACCCCACATCAAAAAGTTTTGTTAGTACCTTCATTAAAGATAAAGAAGCTGTTTTAGTTTTGGAAGAACTTGAACCGATTTTGGAGAATTTTGTAAAACAGATTGCAAAAGAAGCTAACCCGAACCTTGTTATTCACGGTAAAGACTTGCTCCCGAGATTTGATGAGTATAACCTTGAGAGAGTAATTCCTGTCTTAGAAAAAATATTCGGGAAAAAATTAGGCATAGACTTCAATGAGCATAAGAAAAAGGTCGACTCTGCATCAAAGGGTCTTACTCCTAGGAAGCCTGTCCTTTGTCCTGGTTGTCCGCATAGGTCAACATTCTACGCTGTCAAAAAAGTTTTTGGAGATGAAGCCATCTACGCCGGAGACATCGGTTGTTACATTCTCGGAGCGCTTGACCCCATCAACATGCAAGATTTCGTTGTCAGCATGGGAGCGGGCATCGGAGTGTCTCATGGCATAGGCATAGTAAGCGATCAAGATGTTGTTGCTTTCGTAGGCGACTCCACATTCTTCCATGCAGCCATGCCTCCAATATTAAACTACAGATTCAATAACGCTGGAAAAACTCCTCTTATCGTTGTTCTCGACAATGCCATCACCGCAATGACTGGTCACCAACCCCACCCTGGATCAGGTTTCACTGGAATGGGCGAGAAAGTAGAACCAGTGAAAATAGAAGAAGTCGTTAAAGCGTTGGGAGCGGAAGTAAAGGTCTCTAGCGCTTTCAGCCAAAAACAATTGACTCAGGCTTTGCAAGAACTCAAGAGCATCAAAGACCCAAAAGTATTGATTAGCAGAGGAGACTGCAGGCTATTAACTAGGAGACAATTCCGTGCAAAAGGACTTACACTACCAGTTTTCGAAATAGACCAAGAGAAATGCACGAAGTGCGACATATGCGCTAACGATTTTGCCTGCCCCGCAATAGTTAAGGCGACAGTGGAACCCAGAGGAGAACCGGTATACTCCATAAATCTGGATATATGCTTGGGCTGTGCAGTATGTATGCAAATATGCCCTGAGGGCGCTATCCACATCGTTAAAAAGGAGGAAGAAAAATGAAATTCGACTTCATGCTAACCGGGGTTGGAGGAGAAGGAGTCTTAACAACGCAGGTAATGATAGCGAGAGCAGCCAACATAGAAGGACATTATGTTCGAGGGGTTCAGTTACACGGACTTGCTCAGAGAGGAGGAGTAATACCTACTTTTATTAGGTTTGGTTCAGAGAAGGAAGTGTCTTCACCAGGGATAATGCAAGCTAACGCCGACCTTATCCTTGCTTTTGAACCGTTAGAAGCGGTGAGGGCAACCTATTACGCTAGAAAAGAGAAAACCACATTTGTCATTAATAATTATCCTCTAGTACCAATCTACGCTAGCCTCTTCAACATTCCTTATCCAACCATAAACGAAATTATTAAGAAAATAAAGCCCTTCGCCAAAAAAATTCACGTTTTCAATGCTTCTCACCTCGGTAAAGAAAAGTTTGGGCGTGCAATTTTCGGAAACACAATACTAGTTGGCATCGTAACCGGAATCGGTTTACTTCCATTAAAAGAGGACAGTTTGCGTGAGGCAATAAAAATCACTGCCCCAAGAGAAATGGAAAATAACATCAAGGCTTTTGAGCTAGGCTTAAAACTTGGTAGAGAAAAACGATCTACAGAATTAGTAACTTCGGGAATTTCCCATGGGAGAAACTATAAGAGACTAGTCTAAGTTTACTGTATAGCTTAATCCAAAACAAACGTTGTTTGTCAATGAAGAGGTGATGAAACTTGACGCAAGAAAAAGCAAAACCTAAAAAACGAAATCAGCCAAAGAGGAGGCGACCAAAGCCGAGAATGTTGTCCTCATTGGCAGAAAACCGGTAATGAACTACGTGCTTGCCTGCATAACCTTCTTCAACGCAGGCGAAAAGCAAATCGTTGTTAAAGCAAGGGGACTAGCAATCAGCAGGGCAGTCGACACCATCGAATTGCTTCGTCGTGCCTTTGTCAAGGATTTGAAAATAAAAAGTATTGACATCGGTACTGAAGAATTGGTTAGAGCTGAGGGCCAAAAATCAAACGTTTCAACAATTGAAATAACAGTGGCTAAAGCTGGGTCCAAGTAACTTCGGTTTTCCTGTTTCGTTTGCTTCCATCTATCCTTTGCTGATGTGTTTTTCCTACTTCTACCATTGAATTTAAGAAATCCTTTCAAATATCTCAGATAGCTATAAAAAACACCGTTATTTAATGGAATATTCTTGGTGAGAAATATGAGTAGCTATCCAAGGATAGTTGTTCGCCCGCCTGGTCCAAAGGCGAGAGATTTAGTCAAGAGAGATGAGGCTTCTATTTCACCTTCCTATGTTCGTTTTTATCCACTTGCCATAGAATTGGGAAAAGATTGTATTGTAAAAGACGTGGATGGAAACGAATACATTGACTTCAACTCTGGGTTAGTATGCTTAAACGTAGGACACAACCATCCCAAAGTTGTCAACGCAATAAAAAACCAGTGCGATAGGTTTCTTCATTACTCTAACACAGACTTCTATTACAGAGAAGTTGTGAATCTAGCTGAAAAACTGTTTGAAATAACCCCTGGGAGATTTGAGAAAAAGGCATACTTTGGAAACAGCGGAGCAGAGGCTGTAGAAGCGGCTGTTAAACTTTCTAAGTGGCACACCCGCAAGCATCAGTTCATCGCCTTTATCGGCGGCTTCCACGGTCGAACATTAGGGGCACTGTCTCTCACCGGGAGCAAACTTGTTCAAAGAAGATACTACTTCCCTATGCTCCCTGGAATAACACACGTGCCTTATCCTTACTGTTATCGGTGTCCCTTCAAGCTGTCATATCCAGACTGTAGTTACTGGTGTGTAGATTTCATCGAAGAGATGATTCTAAAAAAATACTTGCCCCCAGAGGAAGTTGCTGGCATCGTTTTTGAACCCATCCAAGGAGAAGGCGGATACGTGGTTCCCCCTCCAGAATACTTTCAGCGTCTCAAAAAACTAGCAGACAAACACGGGTTCATTTTGATTGACGACGAGATTCAGTCGGGCATGGGCAGAACTGGAAGATGGTTCGCCATTGAACATTGGAAAGTCGAACCTGACGTTATTTGTTCAGCCAAATCCCTAGCATCAGGACTACCCTTGGGCGCAACTGTAGCTCGAGCCCGACTGATGGACTGGGAAGGGGGTTCCCATGCCAGCACCTTTGGAGGAAACCCCTTGGCCTGCGTGGCAGCGCTAGCGGTCATAAATGTAATTAAAGAAGAGAAACTTCTAGAAAACGCTGAAAAACAGGGCAACTACATCATGAAGTGGTTGCAAAATCTGAAAGAAGAGCGTGAAATTGTCGGGGACGTTCGAGGGAAGGGATTGATGATTGGCATTGAAATTGTGGAAGATAAAGAAACCAAAAATCCAGGGGCAGATAAAGCGAAGGAAGTTATGCTGAGGTGCTGGAAACGGGGAATAGCAATAATATCCTGTGGAGTTTCAAACCTCAGGATAGTTCCGCCGCTTACCATAACCAGAGAACTCGTAGACACTGGCCTAGAAATAATCGAAGACGTGATCAAGGAAGTTGAAAAAGAAAAATAGTTACTTCTCTGGTTCAGTTAGGATGTCTATAGATGTGAAAGAGCGAGAGGTCAGTTCCAACTGATCTGAGAAACCCTTCCTTACATACGCGTTTTTTATTTTAATTCGAGTTCCCACAGCCAACCCCTCCGCAACCTCTGCCAATTTTCTCCACGCTGAAACCACGACTCTTCCAGTGTTATCCCTCAACTCGAAGGAGGCAACCGCAACTTTCTCATTTCGCGATGTGACCACCTCCCTCACAGTAGGTGCCGTCGCAATAGTTCCTTCAACAGTTATTGGACCGCCTTCTTCGTTTATTTCAGCTACTTTTTTTACCCATTGTGTGATGGGAGGGTATCTGGTCTCCGCAGCATCTGGTATTGAAATTTGGGCATCTCCACGCGATCCCACATGTAACTCCAGCTTTCCATCTAAACCCTCACGTACGTATCCATGCGAAATCTTGATAATTTGTCCCTCTTCAACTTTACCAGTTTCTGCCAAGTCTGTCTTATCGTCCCACAAAATCACCTTTAACGTTCCGCTTCTATCTGCGATGAGCAAACGAGCAACCTTTCCTTCAGTCAAATCTCGGCGAGTGTAAGTTTGAGGAGGATAAACGGCGATGATGCGTCCAGCCACTGTTACATCATTCAAGCCAGAAACAAGGTCCTGAATTAAAATTTCGAGTAGAAGAGGCTTCTGAGAGATTTCCACTCCCAACTCTGAAGCGACAATTCGCGCCGCGGTTTCATCCGTGAAAAATTCTCCTGCTCCCTCCTTTTTCTTCTCGATCATTTTGTGGACTTCTTGACGTGTAAGATCTGGTCGAGACGATAGGATTTGTTCAACGATTTTCTCTAAACCCATTTTACTTCACTAAATTGCCGAAACCAGTCAAAGATATTACCTTACTTAAGATTTATTTAAACTCCCTTTACTTCTAAATATCAGAAGAAGTGAACTTATGAATGAGCGGCCAATTATTGTTCAACTTAGGGATCATTTTAGTTCTCGCCGGATTTCTCATGGCCTTTGTTGCTGTCATCCTCATGTTTTTTACCACCACGAGGGGGAAGGGGAAAGTTAAGGGCGGAGGCGCAGTTATTATCGGGCCCTTCCCCATAGTTTTCGGAACCGATAGAGAGTCTATTAAAATAGTTCTCCTACTATCTATGACCTTAATCGTACTTGTGCTAATCGTCACAGTAATTTTTCATTTCATTCTTAAGTAAAGAGGGCGTCTAACATGCGGGTCAAGTCTTGCGAAGTCTGCAGCAAGCGTGCGGCGAGATATATTTGCCAAGAATGTGGCCGCGAGGTATGTCAATTTTGTTTTGAACCAAACATGTGGTTTTGCTTGGATTGTTACAACCGTCTTAAGCGGGAAACTTCGGCGTTAGAATCTTTTCAATGGTCAACTCCACTTAAACTGTTTCTCTTAGGCTTTGTCCTCATGTTCACGGGAATAATTGTTATGTTGATTGCGACAGTTTTGTTCGGAACATCCGCGGGCGGAGCCTTCATATGGATATTTCCCCTTCCTCCGATAGGATTCGGTACCGGACCACAAGCCTTCTGGGTGATATTACTGAGTGTTGCTTTAACGGTTGTTGGTTTAATTTTCTTCATTACGCTGCGGAAAAGAGCACGATAGAATACCTTAGAATTATTCGGGTTTTTTCTCTCTGCCGTAAATCATGTATAAAAACCCTAAGATTAGAGCTATGAAGATTAAAACCATTAGAATATTGATTATGACCGTAAAGTAGACTCCCGGATCCATGAAAGCACTCTCATTTTCATATATTTGGAAGACAGATTATTTAAAGTGTAACCTTCTTCCACTCTTCCATCAAGGAGTCGTAAAGGGAATCTTCTTCCTCTAATTTGTCATACCACTCTAACGCTTCTGCCATCTTTTGTGCTATAAGATGATAACACAAATGTACTTCTTTATCCATTACACGGAAATAAAAATCGTCACAGGAACAAAAGTCAGCGGCAGGCATAACAAGGTAATCACGTTCTCTGCCAACCACGATCCAAACAATTCTGCCGCTTGGTCTAAAAACATATTTTTTAACCCTCTCCTCCTTGATCGTCTCCCAAGCTTTTGTAAATCGTGAGCCAAAGGCTTCGGAAAGCTTAGTTAGATTAGTGCCTGTCACTTGTCCTTTAGCTTTCGCTTCCTTGCAAATATTTTCAAGCACTTTGATTTCTGTGGGTTTTTTCGTAAGATTCTCTCCAATTGGTTGAAAGGAGATATTGTAATCTGGTGGAAAACGGTCTGTTACGTTTAGTTGATTGAATGCAATGGTTTTGTTAGTTGACAACGATTGTTTTTCGTTTGTCTATTCGATTTTTATTGGTTCTCCTTTGGGTTTCTCTTTTTCTTTGATTTTGGGTATTGTAACTTCTAGTACTCCATTCTTGTATACCGTTTTGGCTTTTTTGGAGTCAATTTTCGCTGGCATTTCAATTTCTTTAAAGTATCTACGTTTTTGATTGTCAACTGATATGGTTAAGCTATCTTTTGTCCCATGCAATTTTATGTCTTCTTTTTCAACCCCCGGTAGTTCGGCTACGATTTTAATTTCGTCGTCAGTGCTTATGACGTCTACCAGAGGCTCACGTTCTTCCTTTATGTCAAGGCTTGGTCTGGTTAAGCCGAAGGCTTCGGGTTTGCGTGAAGGCTTTACGTTGCCGAACTCCCTTATTTTCGGCTTTCCGTCCGGGCCAACGGTCATGCTGTAGCCGTAGACGAAGGGTCCCCACTCATGTGTGGTTGAGCCGTCTGGGAGTTTGCGTTCGCGAACTAAATCCTTTGGGATGCGAGTTTTAAATTCTTTGAATTCTTTTTCCATCATCTCTTCTATGTCTCGCATCATTTCTTCTATGTCTCCGAAGAACCAGCTTCTAAAGAACGGGGTGCGTCTCATTCTTCTTCTAAACCATTCTGGGAGATCATCCCATGCCATAATTTTTCACCTCATTAATTTAGTGGAGATTAGAATTCTATAAAAAGCTTATGTGGTTATGACCTTAGATTCGAATTTTTGATAGATGCTGGTCTTTTGATGGTTAACTTAAAGTTTTCAACTGGTTGACTGTCCCTAGAAAAGTTCCGTCGAGAAGATATGTTTCTGCATCAGCTAGGTTGATGCTTCCTGAACGCAAAACTGGACCGATGAAAGCTCTAGATTTCGCGCTTTTCCCCCATTTTCTTTTGTTAATTTTTTTGCCTCCAAGAAATTCGTTGAAGGAAGGCATTATGAAAAGTTGTGAAACTCTGAGCCTTACGTTGAACTGGTCACGTAACACAATGGAAGGGTTGGCGTTAACTTTGACGCCTAAACGTTCAAGAATGGATTTTGCCAACCGCTCACCATCACATGCGGCTTTAACCCAAACCTGCCTTGTTATTCGGAAGCCCATGGGATCGCGGAAGGCAATCATGGGATGGAGGTGACCTGTAATGAGGCTGCGACATCTTAGAAGCTCTGGCGCTGGCCATGCATGTCCATGGAAGAGCCCGACGTTTCCAAAAACAATACCTGTTGTGGGCAGAATTTTTACGGTTTCAGGTAGGAGCGGTTCAAGGTTTCCATCATGGTTTCCTGGAACAACTTGAATGTCTGAAACCTTTTTTTCTAGGGCTTCGAAGAAATCTGGAATGTCACGCCATTCCTCCATTTCCACCTTTGCGATCGTGTGTTTCACGTCGCCTAGAAAGATTAAGCGCGTTGGTTTGCATGTCTTGATGAGTTGAAGAATTTTATCCAAAATTTTTGGCGTTTGGGACGGAACATGAACTCCTTTCTGGGTTAGAGGTGCCTCCCAACCTATGTGGAGATCAGCGACTACTAAGACTCGCTCAGATTTCCTCCGCAAGAGAAGGGCTGGATACGGTTGTATAGGTTTTATCGGCATCAAGTTGCGAAGTTTCTCCTAACCATGAATAAATAAAGAGTTTTCTTAGTTAAAAACCAGCACGCTGACGAGTTGTCTTTGGAAGTTGTTGTTCACGTTTAGTTTAAGCTAGGAACTTCTTGATGGTTTCGTAGATTCTTTTGTTTGCGGCTGCGATGAAGGCTACTCGTTGGGTAGCGGCTAATGGAGCATTGAGTTGGCTTCCTTCGGGTGTGACCATTATGCCTCCTGCTTCGAGTATTATGAGGTAGGAGGCGGCGATGTCTGTGACCCGCAATTTTCCTCGTATGTCAATGAAGGCATCTATGGCGCCGTCTGCAACGTAGCAGACTTCTAGGGCGTTGGCTCCAAGGTGTCGAAGGTGTCTCGTTCTTATAAGCACCCTTTCAAGCTTAGCGACGAGTTCTCCTAATCTTAACGTGTTAAAGTCGACTCCAACGACCGCTTCTTCCAGTGAAGTTGTTTGAGAAGGCTGAATTTTTTTCCCGTTTCGAAAGGCGCCTTGGTCTCTTCGCGCGGTGTAGGTAACATTGTGAAAGAGATCAGATACGAGGGCTGTTTCCACATCTTTAAGGTAGGGTGCTTTCGAGACGGCTATGGCTGTAGCCATGAAAGGTATTCCGCGAACGGCGTTGGTTGTACCGTCTACTGGGTCTGTAGTGACATAAAATTCAGAGGGCTGGGGTCCAATTTTTTTTGTTCCGGTTTCTTCGCTGACGAGGGTGCATGATATTTCATGCTCCTCTAAAACGTCTATTAGAGCCTTTTCGGCAACTAGATCAATTTTTTTCATGGTGTCGCCGCCAGCGCCTATACCAAACCCGATGGCTGCGTCAGGGGATCCGTAAAAGGTGAGGATTTCTTTCCTCATTTTTTGTGAGCATTCTTTTAATATTTCTAGCCAATCCATAGATAATACGCCCTTTTTCTGGCTTCGAATTAATAGTTTATTCTATTATGCTTTTAAACGTGAACTTTGCTGGAAATGGAATGTAAGCAAAAAGAAACTTAAGGAAGAGTTGCGATGTGGAAATACTGGCGGGGGTCGCCGAGCCAGGTCAAAGGCGCAGGCTTCAGGAGCCTGTCCCGTAGGGGTTCGTGGGTTCGAATCCCACCCCCCGCACCAAAATCAGAGCGTGATACGAGCGTATTTTAGCTAAATAGGTTTAATTTTAGGGTTTGTGAGTAGGGGCTAAAATTTTAACACGAGTTTACTGGTAAAAATTCTAACCCTTTCGAGAAATATCGAAACGCGCGCAATTTGTCCCGTTTTGTCTCAAAGAAAGGCTAAAATAATGGTTTTTCGGACACATTTAAACTATAATTAGTGCAGTGTTACCTATGCTAAGAATTCAAGAAGTCCAAGTTAAGGGAGTCTTAACTAAAAGCAGACTTCCGGAATCAGCGTATTGCGTAAATCCGTACATTGGTTGCTCACACGCTTGTATATACTGCTACTCAAGGTTCATGAGAAGATTTACAGGACACACGGGTGAAAAGTGGGGAACTTTTGTCGATGTCAAGGTGAATGCGCCTAAGGTTTTAATGAAACAATTGTCACGGAATCCAAAACTAGGGGTTGCGTTGCTTGGTAGCGTTACCGATGCTTATCAACCTCTAGAAAAAAAATATCGGATTACTCGTTCTATTATTGGAGTCTTGTCAGAATACAATTTCCCATTTTCCATTCTTACAAAATCTGATTTGGTACTGAGAGATTTGGATTTATTGAAAAGAATTGGCAATTGCGATGTTGGATTAACCATCACTGTTCTTGATGATAAGGTTAGACGGCATTTTGAACCCTATTCCAGTTCAGTTAAGCGTAGGATAAAAGCGCTAAAAATACTTCATGAGAATGGCATACAAACATATGTTTTTATTGGTCCAATATTGCCTCATTTCACTAATATACGTTCTATTATTACTGCTGTCAAGGATTACGTAGATTCAGTTTGGGCAGAGACCTTAAACATAAGATGTGGCAACTGGTCTGACATAGAAACCATGTTGAGTAAAAAGTATCCTCAGTTGCTGCCAAACTATAAGAAAACAGTGCTAGACCAAAACTACTGGGACAAAGTGAGCAAAGAAATAAAAAAGTTGTGCCAAGAGTTCCAAATTCAATTAATAGGGTATTACAGGCACTAGGCTCATTATACCCGACTATGGCAATTTCAGCAATCTTTATATTGCTATTTTAGAAGAAAGCGAACTCGGTGTCATTCTATGGAATTAAGCAAATTTCTTGTCAAAGCAAGGATCAATACTTATGCAAGTGTTGGAGAAGGTAAAGAGGACGAAGTGAGAGCTCTTGAGGATGGTAGTATAGAATTCGTCTACGAAGAAAACGGATTTAGATACAGGGACAGGTATTTTGGATTCGATCCCTTTATAGGGGAAGAGATTGTTTGGCAAAATGGAGAAGTAATCTGGGGGATGAACTATTATGGAAGAATTACTTCTAATGTTGTTCCAGAAAAACAAGTATATGAATTTTTACGAAAAGCTCTAAGGCAAGTTACAGAAGACAGACCATTTAGAGGAAACAACTTTAGAGAGGGCGATTTTGAGTACATTAATGAGAGCAAAGGAACCATCAAAAGCTTTAATGGAGTTGAAAGGGTTCTCCATAAAGGACAAGAAATTTACAGACTAAATTACCACGGTGGGTCTTTTTGAAACAAAATAGTCTACAAAAGAAAACATTCAATGTAACATTAAATTATCTCCTAAACAAACAATCAAAGAACTAGTCAAATGCACGCGCATTTAGATCAAGCTAACTACCATCAAGCATACTAGAGGCATATTTTTACTGGTGAAATCGTGCGTAAATCCCACCCCCGCACCATATTTACAAAAGACTTCGGTGAGTTTTTCTGTTTATTTCACTTTTTCAAACTGATCTTTAGTTACGCCGCAAACTGGGCAGACCCAGTCATCCGGTAGTTCTTCAAACGGAGTTCCAGGCATTATTCCAGAGTCAGGATCACCCTTCTCCGGCTCGTATACATATCCGCAAACAGTGCATCTGTATTTGTCCATTTTATTGCCTTCTTCCTTCTTTATGTATGTTGGAGCCACCTTAGGAGTCACACCTCTCTTTATGTCATGGTAATAAGCATAGGTCATATGTTCTTCACTAGTGAGGATTTCGGCATCAACCAATTTACCGATGAAAATGGTGTGTGTACCTGCGTCAACTTCTTTAATCACTTTAGCCTCTACATATGCAACTGCATGATCCAAAACTATTGGTGCACCAGTTCTGCCGACTTTATATTTTACTCCTTTGAATTTGTCTATATCCCTTCCAGATTTGAATCCGAAATGACCTATAAACTTTAATGGCGTATTCTTTGAAAGAACCGAAACAGCAAAAACGCTGCTTTCTCGGATAAACTCATGCGTGAAGTTCTGCTTGCTAATACTTGCTGCTATTGTTGCTGGTTCAGATGTTATTTGGAATATCGTATTTGCAATTTGACCGTTAAAATTGTCCCCTTTTCTGGAAGTTACGACATACAAGCCATAACTTATTTTATGTAATGCCTCAAGTTTCATTTTTCCACCCAAATTATTTTGAGATCCCCTACTACAGTCATCTTTGTCGTTCCGCGCGCGCATAACTTAACGCTCCTAAACGACGGAATAAATCCCACCTCTGCACCATGCATGCTAGTCTAAAAGTCTTTTTTCTCCAGTTATTTTTTTGATGTCTGTTATGTCTTGGGTCACTTCTAGACAGCCCAAATACTTTCCTTCCTTATTTCGTACGGCAAAATATCGAATGTATATTTTCCGTCCTTTCAAATCTATCCAGAAATTTGCAGAATCCCGTTTTTTGTTTCTGAAGTCCTCTAGAATTTGGTTCACGACGTGGATGCTCTTCTGAGGATGACACTTCTGAACTTTAATACCTATGATTTTTCGACTTCGAGCAAAAATTCGTTTACCTTCTTTGTTAAAGTATCGTACCCTATCTTCCTCATCTACAAATGTTATATTCACGGGTAAAGCGTCCAGCAAGGCATCTATTATCTCATGAGACAATTTTTCTATCATTTTCGTTCCTCTCCTTACTCTTCACAATATATTAAGACAACAGAGGTTAAGATTTTTGTTTATATGAGGAGGAAAGAACAGCTTATATAACACTGTTATAATAGTTTAGTTAGGTGAAGTTAGTTGAAAACCAAAGTTGAAAAAGCCATCCAAGAGTTAAGACCCTACTTACAGGCTGACGGCGGAGACATAGAACTCACAGACGTAGACGAGGAAAAAGGCGTAGTTAAAGTTAGGTTGAAAGGCGCCTGCCACGGCTGTTCCATGGCTCAAACAACTCTCCAATTGGGAGTAGAACAATTCTTGAAAAAGAAAATCCCTGAAATCAAGTGGGTTGAAGCCGTCTAATAGTCAAGTGGACGAAGCTTCAAAACTCGCGGCGTATAGTTTGAATCGTATCCCCTGTGGTCTGTCTGGTTTTCCGAAGCATTACACAACCCTTTGACAAACATTTCGAATTCTCTGTCCATTTTCTCTCAACATCCTTCAGTAACATTGTTAAGAAGGGGTAGACGTACCTCAGATGATTTTACAAAGGAGAGAATAAGCTGTGGAAGTAGATGAAAGTGTTTGGCAGTTTATGAAGAAACATCTTGGCTACAATGACAAAGAAATGAAAAAATTTAGAGAGAATCCGCGAAACGTAGATGTTTTAGCAAAAGCGCCCGATTTAATGGACAAAACAATCGTTGTTGAGGTAGTGGAATCAAAAAATTGTAACAGCCAGCATAAAGTTGGAGACAAATTCATTTTCGACGGCGCCGGCAACCTCATAACCAAAAAGAATCCGAAAAGAATATGCATCTACGCTTTGGCTGGATTACCCAAATTGATTTTCACAATTAACGAACTCGTATACGCAGGAGTCGATCCTAAAAAAATTCGATTCAACCGGACAGGATGTTTCGATGTTGGAGTAGACTGCGGAGGATGGGGACACATCGTAATGGAAGTAAGAGTTGAAGAGAGGCAAAAGTAACAATATTCAGAGGGTTTTAATCAGTTCTTTTAAAATCGGCGTTTGAAACTTGAACCCCTTCAAGTATTGTATGATAAACTCGTGGGCTTCAGGGATGGGAGACGCACAGCAGTCAGCTGGAACTATCACCTCGTAGCCTAATTCAAAGGCGTCCAGCATAGTCTTGAGAACGCAGCCTTCAGTTCGGATTCCCGTGACGATTAAAGTCTTTACTTCCTTCTCGCGTAGTGTGAAATCAAGGTCGCTTCCGAAGAAGGCGCTTAACATCCTTTTCTCAACGACCACATCTGTTTCTTCTGGACTCAGTTCTTCTATAACCTTCACGCCCTCGGTTCCTCGGATAGTATGGGGCGACATCCCTACCCTCTTAAAAAGAGAATCCTCTCTGTATCGACTGTCACAGGCATAAATTACTGGAATTCCCTTCTCCCTAACTTTTTCAATGAGCAACTTGATGTTGGGTATGATTCCTTTGCAGAATCTGCCGACGTTGTCTTTCTGCATGTCGACAACGATAACTGCTTTCTTCACATGAATTTCCCCCTTAGCCTTTCAAACTGTGGCTTCCTTCTCTGTTTTCTCATTTAAAAAACTAAGGTACTTGCGGGTTCTCTTCCTAATTTCGTCTCTCTCTTTCAAGAATCTTGGTCCGGAAGGCAGAACCGCCAAAGAAAAGTGTTCGAGCAGAGCCTCCTCGCTCCAGCGGTGACCCTTTAAAGTCTCTGGGTCAAAGACGAGTTTTTTCTTGCCATTCATCATCTTAAACTCAGCCTTAGCTTGACACAGCGCACACTCCAATATTCCGTTATTTACTGAAAAAAGGTTCTGATGGCATACTGGACACACACTCTGGTCCCCAACATAGGTTCTATCCTCGACTGGTTTGCTAGCGGCTTCGAAAACGTTGGAACCAACTTTCCTTGCCCTCTTCATGGCTGAGTCATCCAGCAAAATTTCGCCTGAACCCTGAGCGTAGAACATCACTTGATCAATGACCCTTATGCCACAAGTGAGCACGAAAACGTTTAGCATGGGCAAGGCAAAGGTTTCCCATTCCCTCACGCCCGAGACGCCTATTATTGCTTCAGGCTTCCCTGCGTGTTGAAGGACTCCAGTCTGAAATGCGATGTTGCGGTCAGTAATCATTTTTATTATTACAGCTGGACCTAAGAGGTATATTGGAGCCCCAAGTATGACGGCGTCGCTCTCCACTAACTTGTCTCGGAAGGTGTTCCACCCATCTGGGATGTAGCATTATTCTTGCTTGAAGGCGCAGGCCATGCATCCTTTACAAGGTTCGATCTTGAGGTCTGTAAGCCGTAGTATATCGACTTCGGCTCCTAAGTGTTGGGCCTCCATTAGGGCTTCCCTGACCAAAACTTCTGTGTTTCCTAATTTTCGGTAACTGCCAACTAGACCAAGGATCTTCATATAACTCCATCCTAGGTGCTGATAATAACTCTATTTGCGTCTAATAAATGTTCGAAAAAGGCGTTGTACTCGTCTAAAAAGAGAGGGTGAATGTGTTTTTACTATCTGACGTAAAATATATCCTCTTTTTCTTGCGGCTTCTTTGTTGATGGTTTCTCTGTCATCGTATCCTCTCTTTTTCTTAACTCCATTTCTGTCTGTCCAGTTATCTTTGCGTCGTATTCTACAAATGCGCACACGAGTTCGGCGAGGGTTTTGTTTATCTCCTTTAACTCTTCGAGCGAGAATTGGGTCATAATATCCGGATTATTGGCCCATTCCATCCAACCTGTCAAGCTTCGTTGAAGCGCAAATAAAGCGAACCTAATCGTCCGAACCATGTCTAAACGGTCTTGTCCTTTGGCTTTAACTGACTTCTTTATTTTGTTTAGTATTTTTTCGCAGTCTTGAGTCCATTTTCCTGCCATGAACGCCACGTCAATATGACGTATGGAATATTATGCATAAAAACTTTCCTATTCAACTTATTCCCTTCTCACAAAAGAATATAAGCTTGGTAAAATTTCCTTTGGTGTATGAAACCGACTGATAAAGGGAAGGAAGAGCCGTCGCTGGCGTTTGGTGGACAAGCGGTAATAGAAGGGGTGATGATTCGCTCCAAAAAGCATATGGTGGTATGCGTTAGACAGCCCAACGACGAAATATTAACAAAGACAGAAGAAATAAAATCCCTATCCGAAAAGCACAGAATCCTAAGACTTCCTTTCATAAGAGGCATCGTAGCATTATTTGAAACCTTATACATAGGCATTAAAGGTCTCTATTTCTCCGCAAATGCAACTCTGGAAGAAGAGGAAAAACTTAACCCTAAAGAAATAGCACTAGCCGTTATTTTAGCTCTGGCTTTGTCAATATTCTTGTTTAGTATTATACCCTTTTTCTTAACCACCCTCTTGAATCTTGGGGGAGTAGTTTTTAATGTTGTTGAAGGTGGAGTTCGACTTGCGGTTTTACTACTGTACCTAGCATCCATATCTTTGGTTGGAGAGTTTAGAAGGGTATTTCAGTATCATGGCGCAGAACACACGGCTATAAATGCCTATGAAGCCGGAGTTGAACTGAATGCTGCGAACGCTAAAAAATATTCTCGTTTTCATCCAAGATGTGGGACATCTTTCATTCTAATCGTCGCGTTAATCAGCATTCTGTTATTCTCAGTTATGCCTGATTTAGGATACTTTATGAGACTGGCCTATAGAGTTCTTTTAATCCCCGTGATTGGTGCGGTATCTTATGAGGTTTTGAGGTTTAGCGATAGATACAAGAACTCAAAAATTATGAAAGTTCTAGTAGCGCCGGGATTGGGGCTTCAGTGTTTAACAACAAGGGAACCAGACGAGAAGATGATTGCTGTTGCCTTAAAAGCTGTAGAAGAAGTAGATAGACTGCAAAAGTCGCAAGGATAAACTAACGTTTTTCGAGATCAACATTTTTCGAGTTACCTATAAATAGGCAGTTGTCTTTCCTCAAATAAGGCGATTCACGTGGGCTCTTTGAAAGTTGATCTTAGGTCGTGGAAACTCTTTTTCACGCTCTACAAACTAGCAGAAATAGGTGCATGCAGCCGAACCGTGAAGGTCTCTACAGAATACCTAGCTGAAAAGATAGGAGCATCTCAACAAACAGCCTCCCGACACCTTATCAATTTGGAGAAAATAGGATGGATTAAAAGAACCATAACCCCAGAGGGCTGTTTGACCAAAATCACAGACTCCGGAATGGCTGAATTGAAGAAACTATACTCTGACTTGCGTTTGATATTCGAAGCAGAGTATCCTCCCTCTGTCACTTTGGAAGGAATTCTGTTCAGCGGATTGGGCGAAGGAGCCTACTACGTAACTAAAGAGGGATACCGCAAACAGTTCATGGAAAAACTCGGATTTGATCCCTATCCCGGAACCCTTAACCTAAAGCTGACAACCGAATACGACGTGAAAACAATGTCAGAACTCGAAGCCTATCCTTCCCTTGAAATTCAAGGATTCAAAGATGAGTCCAGAACCTTCGGCCCCGTAAAATGCTACCCTGCCATAATCAACAACAAAGTGAAGGGCGCGGTTATTTATGCTCTGCGAAGCCATTACAACGCATCCGTGCTCGAAATTATTGCTCCGGTATTTCTCCGAGGTCGCCTAAAACTGAAAGATGGAAACAAGGTGAAGGTGGAAATTCTTACTCTACCCTAGCCTGATTCAAAATTGTTTGTCTATGGAATTTTATCTCTTAAACGACTCTACGATTTTCCTCATGATTTTTGAGGAACTGTTTAGCTCCTTTTTTCCAAATCTTCCAATTTTTGCAACCTGAACGTTGAATTTCTTTTCTGCTATGGCTTTTCGTACTTCCCTTTCTATACCGTCTTGGTCATGTCCCACAGCTATTACGTCTGGTCTTATCTTTTCAATGACCTCGTCAATACTGAAATCTTCGAAACCCAAAATCGCCTCGTCCACTACCTTCAAAGATTCAACAAGTGATCTTCGTTGGTCTTCTGGCATTACCGGCTTTTTTCCCTTCCTTTTTTCAACGGTGCTGTCTCTAGCCACGATGACGATTAACTCCGCGTTTTTTCCTCCAGCTTTCTTAGCCTCTTCCAAGTACTTCACATGACCGAAATGAAGCAAATCAAAGGTGCCTGAAGCTAAAACAACCCTTTTCTTTCTTGCTTTACCTACCATGAAAACTCCACGGCTCCCAATAGTCGTAAGGCATCTAATAATCCCTCGCAATAGGCAACTGAAGCAAGGCTTGTTTCAAGCTTACTTTTCTTCTGATAATATTTGGCGTCTTCCAAATAACGTTTAGCGGTTTCTATAACGCTTTCTACCTTCCCTTCGTTAAGGTGCACGGAAATTGAAACACGCCTTATTTCACCGAAAACTAGCTCGGTTTTCCTAATGTAATTAGACACTATTTCCTCTAACGTCATTCAACCATCCCTCTAATCTGTTCAGGCGCTCCCGCTAGGGTGATGAGGGCTTCAGCTTCCATGAAATGGAGCTTAGTTGGAAAAACGAGGGTGTGGGGAGGAGGGCCAAAGTCGTGGTTCATTATGTCTCCCACATGGCCTGCTTTGATTGTGGGATTGTCAGAGCCTGCCCTTGCGACGCCTAAAACTAGAGTATTTAACGTGATTACATGGCGTTTCTTTTGTTTTTCTATTTCTAAAAGTGACTGTAGTCCCTCTTTGATGGTCATGTATTCTTTCTTCCCAGCTTCTATGTCCAGATAACACAAAGTGTGAAGCCCCATTACCCTGTTTTCCAGAATCACATTGTAAGGAGTTTCAGAGGCAAAACCCTTCTGGGGAAACGGGATGGTGACGCTTCTTCCATACTTGTAATTCTGCAAGCCTGAAAGTCCAATGGCCGCCGAAACAATGGAAGCTCCATGAATAACCCGGGTTTTAATTCCCTGCTTTTCCGCGCGAATCCGTAAATCCACGTGAGTTGTTGCAATTAAAGGATCTCCTGGAACTAGAAAAGCGGCCTTTCCCTTCTTCGCTTCCTGCAAAATGGGTTTTCCGTCTTCTTCTTCTAGAGTTCGTCTTGAAACAATCTTAATTTCTTTTCCAGCAATTTCTTCGAGTTTTTGAAGGGACAAACCCGACATCAAACTGGTGTAAAACTCTGCAAAAACCGCATCCGCCTTTCTTGTCTCTTCAAGTCCACGGATGGAAATATCTTTCTCATCAAACAAGCCTAAACCTACGAAGACAAGCTCGCCCAAAATCCTCAACTCCAAATAACCTACAACACTTCGGCAACGAAAGATATTAGGGTTAGCTATGCCTACAAAAGTAGACGGATAATCGTTGGAACGGGCCCGTAGCTCAGCAAGGTAGAGCGGCGGACTAGCCGCACGGGACTAGGTTGAGGCTCTTAACCCGTAGGTCCCGGGTTCAATTCCCGGCGGGCCCGCCAACACCATTTCCATTCACTCTTTGGAACAACGATGAAAAGGGAAAAGTTAAAGCATGTCCTAATCAAAGTAATCTATTCCATCCACCGACGAGGTGGCAAATCTAGTTGAAAATAACACATAAACAGACTCTTCTCCTAACTCTTTTCGTTGGACTATTGACGCTTGGAATTTTAGAAGCCGAATATGGGCTCGTGAGAAGTTTTGTTAGGTTCATCTGCACTTCTTGCATTGGATTGGGGTAGCAGAGATTATGAACCTGAGTCGACTACGTCACATAACGCAGACAATCACATTTGTTGTATCTAATCTAGGCTTTGTTCCAGCACTAAAAACCGGACTTATCTGCCCATTCTTCTACTGTTATGGATGCCCCCTTGCATCTGCTGGGTGCCCCATAGGAACGTTACAACACTTCGTGATTCTTCCAGCAATTCCCTTCTACCTTCTAGGCACCTTAGGCCTTTATGGAACGATTTTTGGCCGAGCCTTCTGCGGCTGGGCTTGCCCCTTCGGTGCTCTTCAAGACGTATTAGCAGTTTTCAAGAAAAGAAAAAGGAAGCTGCGACCATTCACCTATTCCAAGTTCGCTATGTTGTTGATTGTCATGATTTTTGCATGGGTTACTCTAGACACTTTCTTTTGCAAGTTTTGTCCTGCTGGAAGCCTTTTTGCAGCCATTCCGGCTCCCTTCTTCTATCCGTCTCTGAAACTGGGTTTCTTTTTTTACGTTCACATGGCAACTCTAATATTGACGGTTGTTCTGATGCTGCTTTTTTCAAGATTTTGGTGTCGCTATTTATGCCCATTGGGAACGATAGGCGTCTTCAACAAACTGTCAGTTCTCACCATATCTCTCGACTCAACGAAATGTACGGAATGCCTAAGATGCTTGGCTGTATGTCCCATGGAGCTAGACAAACTGTCGGACATCGGTTCGTCAAGCGACTGCATCCTATGTGGGAAATGCATTGAAGCTTGTCCAGCGGATGCTTTGAAAATGCATGTAAGAAAACGAAACAAGACTTATTAGACTTCCTTCGTCAAGATAATTTGATACAATTGCGAGTTAAAGTCAGTCTCTTTTGTCTATTATTAATGATTGTGTTTATTCTTGGCGCTAATCCAGTGTTTGGAAAAGAGAAAGCCCCAATTTTCACGTTAGTTGACATCAACGGAGAACAATTTAGTTTGTCTGACCATCTGGGGAAGGTTGTTCTCTTAGATTTCTTTGCTACATGGTGCGCTCCATGTGTAGAGGAGATTTCGGCACTAAGGAGGCTTTACGGCGAATATCCGCACCATCAATTAGAGATGATCTCCATGAGTGCGGAGAGTGAGGCTGTCCTTCGGGATTTTGCTCAGGAACAAAATATGGAATGGATTGTTGCACCTGACCCGGGCGGACAAATTAATAACCAATACGGTGTACAGGCAATACCAACTTTGCTCATAGTTGACGCTGACGGCTATATTAGATATAAACACGTTGGACTAACTGAGGAATCAACGCTCAGATCGGAAATCAACTTGTTATCACCAATAACTGTCCTTTCGCCTCAAAACACAACATATACTGCACCTTCTGTTCCCTTAAACTTCACCACAAGTGAAGCAGGTTCTTGGATAGGTTACAAACTGGACGGTGGGGAAACGGTGACAATTCACGAAAATCTCACCTTGGACGACTTGACCGATGGACCACATAATATTCTAGTGTACTTCAAAGCCGCCTCCGATAACCTAACTTACTTAAACAAAGTGTACTTCAGAATCGGTAGCACACCAACAAGACCGTGGCTATCTCTTGAACTTATTGGAATTATAGTGGTAGCCGTTATATTCCTGTTGATTGCAGGTATAGTTGTTGCAGGGCGACTATTAGGGTGGTCAGAACCTTCTAAAAAACGCCGCTCCCGCAAGCGCAAGCGCTGAAAAACGTTTGCAAACTTCTTTCTAGCTTCATGAATTATAAATGGGTTCTCACTGAATACTTTGGGGGCAACATTGCCGGAAGCGCCTTGCTTAAGGGTTCCCAAAGCTTTGGGTGAAAAAGCCATTCGTCTTGTTAGAGGGCTTAACCTTTTTAATCGGGAGTTGAAGGTTCAGCAGGTAGAAGGCTTTTTGTGCATACCCTTGATCAGGGAACCGCTTCCCCAAGAAGTCAAAGAGTTCAAGAGGAGTTTTCCAGAATTTGAAATCTCCGCCTATAAATTTCACGAACGAGCTAAACGCCCCCTCAAACTCGTTGACCTATTGGAGGACAAGTTGCCCCCTCATCTTTTGGCGAGTGTCCCCCACGCCATCGATTTTATCGGAGACATTGCCGTTATCGAGATTCCTCCGGAACTTGTAGACCACAAAAGGATCATCGGTGAAGCCATGCTGAAGACGCACAAGCGGGTGGATACTGTCCTAGCGAAGTCTGGTGCCGTTGAGGGCATTTATCGTTTGAGAGAGTTCGAGGTTATAGCTGGCGTTGAAAAAACGGCTACTGTTCACAAGGAACACGGTTGCGTGTATCATGTTGACCTTGCGAAAGCCTATTTTTCGCCTAGGCTTTCTCATGAACACGATCGGGTTGCTTCGCAGGTGAAGGAAGGCGAAACCGTAGTTGATATGTTCGCTGGAGTCGGGCCTTTCTCTATCTTAATCGCGAAGAAGCGTGAAAACGTGAAGGTGTACGCCATTGACGTAAATCCAGATGCTGTAGAGTTTTTAAAGAAGAACATCGCCGTGAACCATGTTGAAAATAAAGTTATGCCACTTCTTGGTGACGTTAGGCAAGTGGTTAGAGAACAATTGATCGGAATTGCAGATCGGGTGATCATGAACTTGCCCCAAAAGGCAATAGAATACGTAGGTGTGGCCGGCGAAGCCGTCAAGTTGGAAGGAGGTATTATGCATTATTATGAATTCACAAACGCGCCAGATCCTCTAGAAGCCGCTAGAGTTCGATTGACCGAAGCCATGAGCCAAACCAACCGAAACGTTAAGAAGATCTTGTTGACGAAAGTGGTCCGGGCAACTGCACCTTTCACGTGGCAGGTGGTTGTGGACGCCGAAATTCAATAGCTTTCCACAGCCAACGTTATTCTGATGCTTTGACTGGAGTCCTTTATTTTTTCAACAAGTTTTCTTGAAAGGTCGTTGGCAGCCTTGTCTGCCCTTATAGCTAGTGTTCGACCACAAACGTAATCAGTTTTTCTCACCACCAAATCTGCAGGGTGGGTAAACAGCAACCGAGGGCTTCCCTTTGCCCTCACTACTTCCTTTAGTTCTCCAGCTTCAATTGTTATCGTTATTTGCGCGCCCTTTACTCTCGCGGCTTCCCTAAATTCGAGAGGCAAATCAGCCGCACCCTTCGTTGCTTCTACGGCGATTATGCAGTCGCCACGCTTGGTAAGAGTCGCTTCTTTCGTTATCTCGAACGTTGTTGAATTAGTTGCTTGAATGTTCCCATGTCCACGTGCAAAAATAGCTATAATTACAGGTTTCATGTTCAGTCAGTGTGAATATTTTTTACGTGTCTTATTGCGGTTTCTCTCAATCCGGAAAACTATTCAAGAACTTCTATGGAGTCTACCTTTCCATCTCCATCTAGGTCGAATCCTTGAATTACGGCTGCAAATTTTTCTTCACTCCCGAAGCTCTTTAGGGCTTCTTTCCAGAATTTTGCGAGGGCTAACACGCAGGCCTTAGTTCCAACAGCCTTGTTGCCGGCGAGAACGATGATTCTTTTTTCTTTGTTCCAAGGGTTGGGTATTCTTGCCATTACGCCTATGGTGTCTGCGGTGTAGACGTTTCTAGTTTTTTCAGAAAATAATCCGCCTAGGAGGAATCCATGTTTAGAGGGCATCATGTTGAAGCGTATTGGCAAAAACTCGTTGACCTCTTGAGTGATCAGGTTGGTTCCGGGTCCACCTACCAAGATCAAGTTATTGCTTTCTTCCTTCTCAGCCTTTACGTCAACATCCAACTTTATCAGGAAGTCCTCCGGTAAGTCGACGAATTGGCCGAGGAAGAGCGTCAAATATGAAGCGTAGTGCCCGTCTCTGGCTCTAGCCTTAAAGGGACCGTGAGGGTCAGGGCTACCAACTATAATCTTTCCATCGAAGGCTCCGTCTTCTTTTAGAAAGGGGCTTAGGAACTGTTTCATTCTTTCATCTATGCTGGGAACTAAGAAGTTTTTGATCTTTTGGTAACCAAAGGGAAGTTCGACTCCTAAGGCGGGAAAAGAGGCTTTGTAGTATTTTGCGACAGCTCCCTTCTTTTCTTCCTCCCTGACAATCTTCACTACACCAGCTTTCGCCAACTTTCTAATATGATAGTAGACTTTCTGCTCGTGCACCCCCAGCTTCTTTGCAATCTCCATGGGATACATTTCTTTTTCGCTAAGGAGTTGAAGAATTCGCCAGCTGAGTTTATTCAAGACAGATTTGAGTCTCTCGGGGTCGTCAAAAACGGCTATGTCCTTCACCATGTGTTGTCTTCTTTCGCCGCTGAGCAACAGTTTTTTCTTCATGCTTGCAACTAAGGACGGTTCCTTTATAAACATTTTTTTAACGGTTGGTTGCATAACGTTTTAGCCTTTGCAACATGTCTCATTCGTATGAAATCGAGATAATGCGGTTGAAATAGTCTACAACCTTCTTCATTCGCTTTGGAGTCTCTTTGTCTGGAAGTTCTTTTAGCATCTTAATAATCTGTTTAGACCGAACGAGATCTGTTAAGGTTACTAAACCGACGAGATGATTGTTGTCGGCCACGGGAAGTTTCTTGATACTTCTTTTGAACATCAATTCCACGGCGTCTTCTATGTCCATTTGTGGCTTTCCAAATATTAGGGGCTTAGACATTATCTCACTAACTTTAATTTTTTCTGGATCTTTAGATTCAAGTAAAATTCTTTTTAGCATGTCTCTTTCAGTCACTATTCCCGCAGGCTTTCCCCTTTTCACTACGATTAGACACCCTATTTCATGTTTGTTCATGAGTTCCACAGCCGTCTTTACAGTTGCCTTCTCTACTACTGTTATAACATCTTCAACCATAACGTCCTCAAGTTTCAGCGACATAGATGCATCAAACCATCCTTTATCAGATTTGGAGATTAAAGAGCCACTCCGAAAATTGATATTTTGCGTTTTTAATTTATATATTAAGAAGAGACAATATTTATTCTGGATTCAGAAAGCTATAGCCCTTAACAGCTTCATATGGCTTGATTGATGGTTAGTTTTATTAGCTACGTAAAGTCTATGAAAAAAGGAAAGGTGTTTCTCAACAGGTTGTAGGGTGAATCTGGTAGTGAGTGAAGCCTTCGCCCCTATCCTTTTCCAGCTTGGCATAGGTGGAATTGGTGGATTTTTCATAGGGTACGCCATTAGAAAAGTTGTTAAAGTCGCGTTGATTCTCGTAATAGTGATATTTTCCATAATATTTTTGGTGTATACAAATGTGATCGATATAGATTATAGCGGATTAGTTGAAATTGCATCAAATTTTGTTAATGCCATTAATCCCGCACTAAGCTTACTTACACCCCTCTTGATCCACTTACCATTTGTATTTAGCCTCATCATTGGTCTCATAATTGGTTTCAAAAAGAAATGATTGTTATCCTCTTTCTGATGCATTTGATTAGAGACAAAATAAGTTTTAGTCGACTCAGAGTTGACAAGCTCTACCATTCTTTTTTGATGTATTTTTGCAGCTCTTGCCAAATAGCCTTTATATCGAATACTTTTCCCTCAATTGGTTCCATTTTCTTGCCCATGGTCTCAATACGTAAGACACCCTTCTTTTTCATTATCCCCTTCTCATTGTAATGTAATGTCCTAATGTCTTCTATTCTTTCAGCGATAACTCTATCCTTCTTAAACATAAACCCTCTACGTCTGTAAAGCAGTATTCTCTGATCTGTTATGTAGAAATCAAAACGATCGTTAAGGGTTTTAACCTTGCCGCTTTGAAATATTACCGTTTCTCCAGGAAAGAGGAAATCTTCAAGAACCAAACTGCTCTCCTTATTTCATGGTTGATTTTAGGATTCATATTCTTTGTGGTAAACACACGAGGAAACAGAAGCCTTCTGGAACAAACTAAAACCATTATAAAACATTTTTTAACTGTGTATCCCACGCACGCCTAGAAGACTTGAAAACCTTTATGATTTTCCTTTTAATTTTAAAACCATTTTCCTAAAAATGTTTATAGAAGCCTTTTTAGACTAAATAAAGGTTGTAGAACAGAAATTTGGTTTAGCGGTCACCATAGAATCGAGGAAATTTGAGGAATCAACGATGTGCGGGATATTTGGTTGTATCCTTAAAAATGGCAAGGCAGCACCTATAATTCACGTAGCCTTAAAGAGGCTTGAGTACAGAGGCTACGACTCTGTAGGAATAGCAACTCTTAATGAGAATAAGCTGTTTATCAAAAAGGATAGCGGAAAAATCGATGAGGTTCACGCGCTACATAACTTGGACAATCTTCCCGGTCGAATTGGAATAGGTCACACAAGATGGGCAACTCACGGAGCGCCCTACCAAGTGAACGCCCACCCACACACTGATTGTGGTGAACAAATCGCTGTCGTTCACAACGGGATCATCGAAAACTTTGCGGAGCTCAAGATGGAGCTTGAAGAGCGTGGACACGTCTTTCGGTCAAAAACTGACACTGAGGTTATTTCTCATCTTGTTGAAGAAAAATTGAGGGACGACTTAACTCTCGTCGAAGCAGTACGCGAGACTGTAAAGCAGTTGGATGGCTCCTACGCTCTCGCTGTTGTTTCAGTCAAAGAACCTGATAAAATTGTTTGTGCTCGAAAAGAAAGTCCAATTGTTGTTGGAATCGCTGAAAATGCCGTTTACTTCGCATCTGACATCCCGGCTTTTCTTCCTATGACAAATAGGTCAGTTGTCGTTGAGGATGGAGAAATTGTTGTTCTGAGTGATGAAGGATACGAAATACGGAAGGTTCTTGATTGGACACAGGTTACTAGGGAACCTGAGATCATCGATTGGGCCCCTGAAATGGCTGAAAAACAAGGTTATCCCCATTTTATGTTAAAGGAGATCCATGAGCAACCTTCGTGCCTAAGAAACACGCTTAGATTGCAAGATCAATATTTAGAGCTAATGACAACATTCCTTGATCGGGCTGGAGAAGTTTTCTTAGTGGCTTGCGGAACCTCTTACCACGCTTGTCTCGCAGCGTCCTACATGTTTTCTAAACTGGCGCTTTTGGCGACCCACCCCGTTATCGCGTCGGAGTTCGTCGAACAGCACGGGAAATCTGTTAACATAGACAGCACCCTTCTTGTTGTCAGTCAGTCTGGGGAAACCGCTGATACCCTAGCAACAGTTGAAGGTGCGAGGCTACGTGCCGCCACGGTTATGGGACTTACAAACGTTGTGGGCTCCACCCTAACCCGTGTTGCTCGCGTTTACATCTGTCAACAGTCAAAGCCAGAAATAGGGGTTGCGGCTACAAAAACTTTTACCTCTCAGCTTTCCGTGCTCTCTCAACTTGCTTTAAGGCTTGCCAAGAAAAGGGGAAAGGTCTCTCATGTAGAAATTGAGAACCTTGAAGAGAAGCTTGAGCAAATACCAGATATCGTTGAGAGAATTATTCAAACTAAAGAGGAAACTGTAAGGCAGATCGCTAAGAAATACCGAGACAAACAGTGCTTCTTCTTTTTAGGAAGAGGGATAAGCTCGGCTGTCGCCCTTGAGGGTAGACTGAAACTGATGGAGATAGCCTACGCTCCCTCCATAGCCTATCCCGCTGGAGAAAGCAAACATGGACCCATCAGCCTAATTGAGCCGGGCTTTCCAGTGATCTTCATCTGCCCAAAAGATGATACTCACAAAACCATCGTGGGAAACATCATGGAAATGAAGGCTCGAGGAGCTTCTATCATTGTTGTAGTTGAAAAGGGAGACGAAGAAATTAAATCGTTGGCTGACGATTACATTGAGATAGAGACTGGGTTGCCTGAAGTTTTGTCACCAATCCCATATGTCATTCCGCTGCAACTCTTTGCCTATTACATGGCAATCGAGAGAAAATACGATCCGGACAAGCCTAGAAATCTAGCCAAGTCAGTGACAGTTAAATAGAATCATAAAGTCTTAAGGCGTCGTTCGTATTTATTATCGTGGATGAAAGATGGATAAGCAGGATTGGGAAGGGCTAATTCAAAGACTAATTAGAGAGGGCCTTCTTCGGTCGCCTATGGTTATTGGGGCGCTGCGTCGAGTTCCCCGTGACCCCTTTCTTCCCGAAAGGGTGAAGACTCATGCGGCGATGGATTCCCCGCTTCCCATAGGGTTTGGGCAAACTATTTCCGCGCCTCTCAGTTGATCCAAGGCGGTTAACTGGGCGAAACATGGTATCCATAATGGATGAAGCCCTCGAATTGAAAGTGGGACATAGAGTCCTAGAGATAGGAGCTGGTTCAGGTTGGCACGCCTCCACCATAGCCGAGATTGTGGCTCCGGCTGATGCACCAAAAAAAGAGTGGGGACATGTTTATACTGTGGAAAGAGTTTCTGAATTGGCCGAGTTTGCGAGAAAAAACATCGAGAAGGCAGAATATGTGGACCGAATTACCGTGATTTGTGGAGACGGCTCCTTGGGATACCTAGAAAAGGCTCCATACGATCGCATCTTAGTCACAGCGGCTGCTCCAGACATCCCCAAGCCATTGATTGAACAATTAAAAAATGGAGGAGTCTTGGTTATTCCAGTTGGGGGCGTCCACTTCTACCAAACTCTGGTGCGAGTTAGAAAAAAAGACGGAAAAATCTTTGAAGAAAATTTGGGTGGAGTCGCCTTTGTGCCTCTGATTGGAAAACACGGATTTAAACTATGACTTGATGGTCAAGCGCCGAACCATGTTTCAAGAGTTACTTTTCCCTTAGCCTTCCTTAGGCCTTCCATCATTTTTTTGAGAGCTTTTCGCACCCTTTCTTCGGAAAAGTCTTTTTCGCGGCATAGAAAGTTTACTACGCCCTCGATGTCAGGTTCTTTCCAAACTAATTTGTAGTTGTCTGTAACCTTTGGGTTGAGGAAGACTTCCCGTATTCTTCGAGGTTCAACTGGAAACTCTGCCTCTTTCAGCGTAGGTATCAATTTTTCGATGCTTCCGTGTTGTTTTATTAGTTTTAGAGCGGTTTTCGGTCCCACACCCTTCACGCCTTCAGGGTTGAAGTCTGTTCCCACCAAGATGCCAACGTCTACAAGTTGTTCATGGGCGATGTTCAACTCTTTGAGAACCTGTTCTAGTTCTATAATTTCAGGGATGATCTCCACGTAAACAGGCTTTCTTGGAAGTTTCCTTCTTCCACTTATTGTCACGTTTCTCACGAGCATGGGTGCGCCGAAAAGGAGGCTGTCGTAGTCTTGGCTGGCGCAGTAGTTCGTGTCGCCCTTTTTTGCTAGGTAGGCTGCTTGGGCTTCGCCTTCGGATGGCGCTTGTACCCATGGCACACCCATCTGGGTGAGGAGGCGCTTTGAGTCTTCTGCCATGTAGTCTTTGAGTCTTGAAGTCATTTGAGCGTAGGTTCGGGCTTCTTCCATTCTGCCTTCTTGTAATGCTTGTTCATACTTGACGAGAGCTTCTGCCTTAACTTTGGCTCGGCGTTTGATTTCCACTTCTTTGAGGGCTGGTGGGGATCCGTCAAAAACGTAGACAACTTTGATGCCCATTTCAACAAGGTTGGCTGTTCGATAGAATAAGCCGCTTAGGTGGCTGGTTATTCTGCCAGTGCTGTCTTTTAGGGGTGTTCCGTCTGGTTGGCGGATTATGGCGAGGAACTGGTAAAGGGCGTTGTAGGCGTCGATGGCTATGGACTTTCCGCTCAAGCTTTTAAGGTCAACCTTTGTTTTGGGCACCAGTTTTCTCAAATTTACGCCCAAAGTTTTGCACCACTATTTTAACGAAAGATTAAAGGTCGATCTGTATAAAGGCTTAAGGGCAGTTCTTAACCTTCTTTCCTCTCGATTAGTTCAACCCTTCTTTTTCCTTTGGTGAGGGCTGAGACATAGATTTTGCCTTCGATTTCCATTCTCATCAAAGTCTTGTTCAGGTTTCCAAAACCTATGCCCTCATAACTCTCTTTCACCAAGTCATATAACTCGACATCAGTCAGAGGACCTTTTCTCTCCAGAATTTCCACTATCGCCGTGTAAAGGGGATGAGGTTCCCATGTTTTTATAGACATTTACTTGGCTCCTAAGGGCATAAACCTACGCCACCGGTGTTGTGGGTTTCTTTAGTTGCCGAATCTGTTTCATGAAGCCCTTGTACCATGCCTCCATGCCCGGCCTTATGGTAGGTCCAATTTTTTCTGTGACTTCTTTGAAATCATTGAGGCTAACTTCCTTGGCTTTTATGTCTCTCCTTAATGCATTAAGTGCAGCTTCTCTGCAAAGTGCTTCTATATCAGCTCCAGAATAGTTCTTCGTCATGGTGGCCAATTGAGATAAGTCTACATCCTTTGTCAACGGCATGTCTTTGGTGTAGATTTTAAAGATTTCCAGCCTAGCTTTCTGATCTGGCTCTGGAACGTAAATCAAACGATCATATCTTCCCGGTCGAAGAATTGCAGGGTCCACTATGTCAGGTCTGTTTGTTGCAGCGACGACAACTACATCCTCTAGGGTGATTATTCCATCCATCTCTGTTAGGAGTTGACTGATGACGCGTTCGGTGACTCCGCTGTCGGCGTAGCCCATTCCTCTTCTTGGTACGAGGGAGTCAAATTCATCAAAGAAAATAACAGCTGGAGCAGCCATTCTAGCCTTCCTAAACACCTCTCGAATAGCCTTCTCCGATTCGCCAACCCATTTGGAAAAGACTTCTGGACCTTTTATGGTGATGAAGTTTGCCTCACTTTCGGTGGCCACCGCTCTTGCCAGCAAGGTTTTTCCACATCCTGGGGGTCCGTAAAGCAGAATGCCTTTTGGTGGTCGTATGCCCATTCGCTTAAAGATGTCGGGGTTTTTGAGGGGCCATTCCACTGCCTCTATGAGTTCCTCTTTTACGTTTTCTAGACCGCCTATGTCCGTCCAGTGAACCGTAGGCACTTCTATGTATACTTCTCTCATGGCTGTCGGTGTGATCTCTCTGTAGGCGTTTGAGAAGTCTTCCATTCGAACATCCATTTTTTCTAGAACGCTGGGTGGAACGCGCTCTTCTTCTAGGTTTATCTCGGGTAGATATCTGCGCAAGGCTTTCATGGCAGTTTCGCGGCACAATGCAGCTAAGTCTGCTCCTGTGTAACCGTGGGTTATTTTGGTAAGTTTCTTTAAATCAACGTCCTCAGCTAGCGGCATTCCCCTTGTGTGTATCTGCAGTATTTCATATCGCCCCTGTTTGTCAGGTACTCCTATCTCTATCTCCCGGTCAAACCGTCCTGGTCTTCTCAAAGCGGGGTCGAGGGCTTCAGGTCTGTTTGTCGCGCCTACGACTATGAGGTTTCCTCTTCCCTCAAGTCCATCCATCAAAGCGAGGAGTTGAGCAACAACCCTTCTCTCCACCTCACCTGTCACTTCTTCTCTTTTAGGCGCAATAGCATCTAGCTCATCAATGAAAATAATACTTGGAGAATTTTTCTGGGCTTTCTGAAACATCTCACGGAGTCTAGCCTCTGACTCACCGTAAAACTTACTCATTATTTCTGGGCCGTTTATGGAGTAAAAGTTAGCTTCGGATTCGTTTGCAACGGCTCTAGCGAGAAGTGTTTTTCCGCAGCCCGGCGGACCATGTAGCAAAACTCCTTTTGGAGGCTCTATCCCAAGCCTTTGGAAGAGTTCTGGGTGGCGCAGCGGAAGTTCAACCATCTCCCGTATTCTCTGAATCTCTTCTTGGAGTCCCCCTATGTCTTCGTAGGTGGTGCGAGGCATGCCTTTGGCTTCAGGGGCTGGCTCAGTTAAAATCTGAACGTTTGTTCCATGTGTGATCCTCACGATTCCATGAGGGCGGGCTTTGGTCACTGTGAAGGGTATGGCGTGGCCCAACATCATGACGAGAGTAGTGTCTCCTTCTACAAATGTTCTTTCCATAAGTCTATTTTTCACAAAATTGGTGAAATCTTCGTCTACGTTCAGTTTCATGTCTATTGGAGCCAAAACAACGCTTGTTGCATCGCTTACTTTTGCCGGACGAGCTATAACATATTCGTTTATGGCTACTCCCGCGTTTTTACGGGTAAACCCGTCGATTCGTATTATTCCTCTGTCTTGATCTTCAGAGTAGGCTGGCCAAGCTATGGCCGCCGTGTTTCTTTTTCCCGCGATCTCTATTACGTCTCCTGCTGAGATGCCTAGTTTTTGCATGGTTTTTTGATCGATTCTGGCAATTCCTCTGTATACGTCGCGTTGTCTGGCGTCTTCGACTCTGAGTTGAACTTCGCTCACTTATTTTCCCTTCCTTATGTCCAGTAGTAAAGGTTACACATTTCGAAAGGCTGACCTTCCTATATAAACTTTAAATGGGAGGCACTAGACTCTGCGAACCATTATTGTTTCTATCTGACTGACTTCTTTTATTTTAAGGAGGTAACTCTCCACTTCATCTAACACTCCTGACCTGTCTTCTGGAAGGATGATGTGTGCGATTAATGCTGATATCCCAAAGGCTATGGGTTCTTCGGCGAATCCATGAACTGAAGCAAACTTTGGTAACTGCTTCTTTATTTTTTCTTTCAGCAAGTTGAGGTCAACTGTTGCTTCTGATGGAAAAATTTTGAAGGAAATAGCGATATTTCCCAAGTCTTATCATCTCCTATGGTCCAGTAAACCCGCACTTTGGACAACGATATGGTCTTCCGAACATTCGACATTTAGAGCAACGCCAGATAACTATTTCTCCGCAGTTGGAACATGGAAATTTTGTTGCCTCTTCTCCCGGAGGAATAGTTCGGTTGCATGATGTACACGTAGGCATAACAACGCTTACTTTCTCACTCACAGCAACACCTCAAGGAAAACTCGATATACAATCACTCTCTTATATGTGCTATCTTTTAATGCCTTTTAAGACTATACTAAAATCGATGGCTCCAAGGTAAGAGGAAGAGAAGTGAACGGAAAAACTGACATTATTGTGGTTGGAGGAGGTCCCTGCGGTTCGTTCTCGGCTTTAACAGCTGCGAGGCTGGGCGCTGAGGTTTTGGTTTGTGAAGAACACAGAGAAATAGGTGTTCCCAAACATTGTGCTGGTCATCTGAGTATTGCTGGTTTGGAACGGTTAGGGCTACGGTTACCGCGCGAGGTTATTGAAAATGGGATTAAAGGAGCTATTTTTTATTCACCTTCAGGTAAAGAATTTGCAATCAGACGTGGTTCCCCTGTAACTTTTGTTGTTAACCGGGAACTATTCGATAAACATCTCTCGGACCTCGCCATGAAATCTGGGGTGCGATACTTTTTGAGGTCAAGAGTGAAGTCACTCCTCTTTGATTCAAATTTCGTCGCGGGAGTTGTTTTTAAAAAAGGGCGAGATGAAAAGAGGTTGGCGTCGAATGTTGTGATAGCCGCTGAAGGTTGCTCGTCAATTCTTTTGAAGAAAATTGGTCTACAGACGCTTGAAAGCTCCATGGTCGGAAAAGCAATCCAAGCAGAAGTGGACAGAGTGGATGAAATGGAAGGGGACATGGTTGAAGTGTATCTTGGAAGAAAATATGCTCCAGGCTTTTTTGCTTGGATAATTCCTAAAAGAGACGCTTCGGCAAAGGTTGGTTTAGCCACGTTGTCCGGTGATCCTCAAGAATACCTGCGTAGGTTCATGAAGGACCATCCTGTAGCATCTGAGAAACTAAGGAAGAGTAGCATCACCAGTCTTTCTCTTCATCCCATTCCGCTTGGAGGTCCTATTCCCAAAACTTATTCTAACAGGCTTCTCGTAGTGGGAGACGCGGCTTCGCAGGTGAAACCAACGACTGGAGGAGGTGTGATAGTTGGGCTGTCGTGTTCCAAGATTGCGGGAGAAATTGCATACGAAGCCGTAAAGAACAACGATTTCTCTGAAACTTTTCTATCCCGATATCAGTCTCGGTGGAAAGAATTGATAGGTTTCGACTTGACGGTGATGCGTCAAATAAGGCAATTTCTCAACCGTTTGTCTGATGATAAGGTAGATAAAATCATTGATTTATGCAACAAGTTGGGGGTCGATAACGTGGTTGAGGAGGTTGGAGACCTCGATTTTCAAGGTAGATCGCTTATTCCTATGATTAAACATCCCACAACGCTGGTTGTAATGCTTTATTTTATCTTTTCATGGTTGACTTCGAGTAGAAGTTCTCTCTTAAGATAATGGTTAATGGAACGCAAAGAATATTAGTCTACACATTCGCCGACCAGTTTCTGCAATTCTTTCCTTTCGACGTCTTCAACGTTATCTAGGTAGTACAAGACAACCAGCATAGCGCCTGGGATTAAGAGAAGGAAGCTTAAAGCGCAAAGGATTTCAATCATATTCTCGCCCAGATAAAACGTGTCGTATATATTAATATAGACGTTATTTCATCATCAGCCATATATCCGAAAACGAAATATATTGGTGCGGTCTGGCTGAAAATTCTCTTTTTTTCCAAGCACGGATGAAAGTGTTTTAGAAAGAGATCAACAATACTATAACTTGCTGAGGTTAAAAATATGACTGAGAAATCGTCTGTTGTTTCACCTACTTTTCGATATAAACAAGTTATTGTTATGCGAACTGATTTGAAGATGAGTAAGGGTAAGATAGCGGCTCAAGCTGGACACGCGGCTGTTTCCGCGGCTGAGGAAGCGAGAAAGAAATGTTCTGACTGGTGGAAGGCTTGGATAGCGGAAGGACAATGCAAAATAGCCGTGAGAGCAGAATCTGAACAGGAGCTTCTGGAGCTGGAGGAAAAAGCAAAGAAGTCAAAGTTACCTACCGCGTTAATTGTTGACAGAGGTTTAACTGAGCTTCCACCAGAAACCGTAACCTGTTTGGGGATAGGTCCTGCTCCTTCCATACAAATAGACGCGATAACTGGAAAGTCTCCTCTCCTTTGAGGTTACATCTTTGAAGATTCCTACGCTTGAGAAAGAACTTGGAATTGAGATTTACGCCACTAAATCTCTGGGAATTGGTGGAATAGTCCGCCATTTTCTAGAGGACTTTGTTGTTGAAGAAGTTTTGGTTGACGGCTCAAAGGCTGAGGCTTCAATTGTTGAGGCTCAGGAACCTGTTGGAAGGGGGCGCTATCTTATCTGCGTGTTGGTTAAGCAGAATTGGGACACTCTTTTGGCGGTTAGGCGAATAGCTAGGCAGCTGGGCATAAGCCATAAACGCATCCGAATAGCCGGCATGAAGGATACCAAGGCTCTTACTGCCCAACACATTAGCCTTCAAGGTGTCGCGCCAGAGCGGGTTTCGCAGGCCAAAATCAAAGACATAACTCTTCATCCGCTCCGTTTTTCCGATAGAAGAATCTATTCTCAGCTTCTTCTGGGAAATCAGTTTCAAGTTGTAGTCAGGGCAATATCTCATTCTTCTTCTGTGGTTGAAAAGCGAGTCAAAAACGTGCAAAACGAACTAGCGAGTTTGGGAGGGGTTCCAAACTTTTTTGGACACCAGCGTTTCGGCACAATTAGACCTATCACTCACTCGGTGGGTCGTTTTCTAGCAAAGGGCGACTTGAAGAAAGCAACGTTTACCTTTCTTGCTCAACCTAGCGTACATGAACATCCTGAATCTAGCGAGGCACGAGAACAGCTACAGGATACTCAAGATTTTGAGGAAGCCCTTCGTTGTTTTCCAAGACACCTCAGATATGAACGTTTCATGCTTGGTCACTTGGCGAAGCAACCGCGAGATTTTGTGGGTGCGTTTCGAGAGTTGCCTCTGAATTTGCGTAAACTTTTCGTCCACGCTTATGAGTCTTTTCTCTTCAACAAATTTCTCAGCGAGAGAATTAGGCGTGGTGTTTCCCTTGACGAGGCTCAAATCGGAGACTACGTGGTAAAGCTTGATGACCATGGGCTTCCAACAACAGAGTTCATGCAGGTGACTGCTTCATCTCTTCAAACAGTCAAAAATGCTTTGAATGAGGGAAAGATGCGCGTGGCTATTCCGCTTGTAGGTGTTAAACAACCTCCATCCCAAGGAATGCAAGGAGAAATCGAACAAGAAATTCTTGAAACCGAAAACGTTACTCCTCAAAACTTCCATATTTCATTCATGCCCGAAGTAAGCGCGTCAGGCATGTTGCGACCAATCCTAGCACCCGCAACCAATCTTTCTGTTGAAGAGGCATCCAGAGACTCAGCGAATCCCTCCAAACGCAAAACAAGGCTAGGTTTCACATTACATAGAGGCTCCTACGCAACTGTTCTTCTCCGAGAATTCATGAAACCTCGAAACCTAATAAAAGCGGGTTTTTAGACAACTTTTTCGGTTTTTATATAACTTTTAGGCGTGTCTGGGTATCTCATTTGCGCTTTCTAAAGAACATTAAGCCATCTTTTTCGCAGACGTATTCGAAGCCAACCTCTAAGAGTTGACTAATCTCTTCAGGCTTGCTTGCTACCTTAACTGTGAATTCATCTGAGGTTTCCTTGAAGATGACTTCAGCGATTTGCACGTAAAGCAAAGTGTCTTCGATCTTTTTGTGGCCTAGAAACTCCTTGACGTAGAGTATGTCCTTAGTCTGATGGTAAAGCATGGTTGCCTTCCAATGTCGTAGCGTGTGAAAGTGTATGTTCAGTAGCCTTGGATTTTGCAGCTTTTCCGATATGCGTTTTCTTGACTTGCGGAACGTTGCTTGGTGCCAGTGTAGAACGTTTCCAAACACTTTTCTGTTCTTCTTCGGCAACGAATCGAGCATGCTGATTAGTTTTTGGCTAACCTTGAAGATTCTTGGGTTACCGCCCTTCTCGGGGTAGTTAAGTGTTATTGTTCGCCTTGTAAAGTCGATGTCAGACCATTCGAGACGATTTGCCTCTCCACCTCTCATTGCTGTTTCTTTCAACAGCTGAAGGAAAGCAGATGTCTTTTTACCGCATCCTGCTATCAGTTGGTCAATTTCTGACTCGGTGGGAATGAATGGCAATTTTCTAACAGGCTTTCGATGTATGGGTTGTTCCCATGTCATGCCACACATTGTTAGAAACAATGTATACGCCATTATGACGACGTTTTTTCTTGCTTCGCCCCATTTTTGCCTTGCTAGAGCGTCCTTGGCACTTTCTGGATCGAAGATATTGGCTCCCCGTTTTGCTAAAACTTCTACTGCGTTTGTGTAGACTAAAATTGTTGTTTCTGCGTAGCCTTGTTTTTTTAGCCACCAAGCGTATTCAATGATTTTGCCCTTCATATCCGCTGATTCTGGCTTCGTTGTGGCCCCCGCAGCCTTTTCTTTGATTCGGGATTCCACTTCGGCCAAGTTTTTCGCCTCGTCTTCCGGGACGCATACTCGGCGTTTACTATATTTGTAAGGTAAATTATTTAACTCTTTTCCTACAGTTGTAAGGTTATGAAGTCCTATATCTTCAGCGACTATGAAAGGCGAACTCTGCTCAGTTTCCTCAAAGGAGTGACGTCTGCCGGCAACTCTGCGGTTATGCAAGTTAAGAGTCGAATGAAAACTTTCACTTTGCTCAGGGAAGATGTTGAGCTTTACTTGGCTCTGAGTAAGCGGTTCGCTGAATCTCAAGCCGCAACTTCTACATAACCAACGTTGAATTGGTTGCCTATTACTACGAAGATACCTTAAACCATCACGCCAGACTTTCTGACTGTTGCACTCTGGGCATTTAGGGGGCTGGGCGGCTGGAGTTTCAGGCTCCAACTTCCCGTTGGTTAAGCCGCTTTGCCAAGTATGATTGATGTGGAAGCCAGTCTTTCCCTCAGCCACTTTGCGTTTTCACCTTTGCTAGAAGTGGTGCCCCGCAGTCTTGGCAAGCGTCGCCATATTCACCGTTGAAGTATTGCACTTGCCAAGTCAATGTAACTCGCTTTCCACAGAACAAGCATGAACCTATGTAGGTAGGATCCAAGGCTCGAATAGCTTTAATGTTTGTTAGAGAGTTAGTGAGTTTAGAGAGTTTCTCTTGTCTTAGCATAGGTGTTTCTATGGTACTTTCATGTTGTTTTTCCATGGTTTTAGGCATGTTGGAACTGTAGGAACTTGCTAAACTCTCTAACTTGCTAACACCATACTTTTTGAAAACACGATTAACCTTATCGTTGTTGAAGGTGTAAGCCCAAACTAACTTTCCCTCTATTCGTTCCGCAGTTTTCTTGCCACTGAATAGCTCTCTTAAGCGATAGCCAACACGGTTCTTAGTTACCTTTCCAAATTCAGGTGAGTCCAAGGTATTAGGTGCATTCTCCTTTATGGTAGCATCTAAATCTTCTATTAGACTTTCCCAAACTCGTTGAAATGAAAGTGATTTGCTAGGTTCGTATAGTTCAGCTACCACATTGACTATGTGGCCTTCTAACGTGTTCTTTTTCTCATTCATACGTTCGATTTGAAGTTGCTCCAAGTAGCTTCGCAATGTAGGTTCAATACTCAAGCCCGATACGATTTGAATGATGGGTTTCCACAATTCTTTAAGGCGACCTTTTATCGGAAGTTCAACTTCTGGAAACTGCCAATCGTGTGAAGCTAAGCGCCACTTCAACAATGTGTTTCGCAAGTCACGGAATCGTTTAAGGTCTTCTCCGTTTATGTCAGTCCATTCTTTTTTGGGATAGCCTTCAACCATAGGAATGAAAATGAAGCGTTCGTTGAATCCTTTTAGTGTTGGTATCTGTTCGCTTGCACAGAATTTCAAGCAGAAACAGGGGTAGTAACGTAGGACTCGACCCATCAATGTAACGTAGTATCGTGGAACGACAGCCCCAGCCTTGTAACCAGCTTTGTAGATCTTGGTTTTGTCTATATCCTTCCATATTCCCTGAATTTCATCCTCAAGGATTGTTGAGGGCGCATCCACATCTTCCAAGTAGCCATAGATGTCGGCTGAGGGAATTGTTACTCCTAGCATGGGTCGGTAGCATAGTTGCGCAAGCAAGTTTAAAGCTACAGTTTTGCCGCTTTCGTTATCCCCATAGAAAAAGCCGTAGGGAACAGTGCGAACCTTTTCTTGCTGATAGGATAAGAGAACGCATGCTGCCAAAAAATCCTTAAAGATTGATTCAACGTCGAGGAAGGTGTCAAATTCATCTCTGATTCGCCTAAATAGATCCTCACTGCTTGAAATGTCGCCTTGAGTGAAGCTATAGGGTTCATATGGATATTCGCTGGGACCTTTTGGAACAACGGTTTTGTCTTCATTATGCACAGTGTCTAAGATTTTGAATCCGTCTTGGGCTTTGACTAGAAACTTGGATTTTGCGTTGTCGATAATGCTTTCGTATGGTCCTTCCAGTGACATGCCACATGTTTTCTTAATGGGTTTAGGCTCTTGTTTTTTCTTTTCCTTCTCACTTGGTGCTGGCGATTTCTTTCTTATGCAACCAGCGCACTCTGGCTCATTCCATCCCAGTGTTTTCCTTAATGTCTCGCATGTTGGCGGTTTGAGGCCGGCTTTAATCCTCTGAAGCGTGTACTTGAGTTGACTATCTGTTTCTTGGTAGTTGTAGTCTGAGAAGTCTTGGAACAGATTATGCATCTCGTCAAGGCTGAAGTCTTCACACGCCATGATGTCGGATATGAACAGGCGAAGTTCATGGCGCGGTTCGCCGAGCATCTTCTTAGAGAAGTGGGGGTGCATACATTTCCATCGTAGAAACCAATATCGCTTCTCGAGTTGCTCTAAGAAAGTTAAGGTGTTCGTGAGGATGGAGTTGTCTTCTCTTATCGGCGCGGCATTAACAACATTGTACTCGCCTATGGATCTGTCTTCTCTGCTTGCCTTTCCCTCGAAAACAACGAAGCGACCTGGGCCCTTCAACTCCACGTGTAGGGTCTCTTTTAACTTGTCAACTGTTTCCGTTTTCTTGCATAGATAGTGGGGGCGAAATCCACCGTTAGGCGTCTGCAATGTATGTGTATCTGCCCTGTCGCCGAAACGTTGCTTCCAAAGTCGATAAACCCAAGCCCAGTCGAAGTCAAGTGCTTCTAATCCTTTGTAGCCTGTTATGAAGCCCCAGCACGTCGCTTCTCCCGGCTTCCAAGTAGAAAAGAGTTTGCGGATGTCGTCTTCCGTTTGGGCTTGACTCTGCCACTTAATCCATTCTCTTCTAGGAGCCTTATTGAGGTCTGCGAATAGCACGTTGAGGTCATGCTTCTTCCGGAGTGGATTGTTTAAGGCGTTTTCCAGCAGAGTCACTGTAGATAAAGCCTCACGTCTTATCTTTTTGGAGATAGATTCGGTCTGGAGTGTTCTTTTCTTCTTTGGGAGTTGGGGACATGCCTTCTATGTTGGTTCTTAATATCTTGGCTATGTACCGACTTCTTGCAATGTCTCCTCTGGCATCATCCAATCTTTTTAGGAGCTCTTTTGGGAGCGTTATACAAACTGATTCTGTTACCATTTTTAATCCAAGTAACATCAGAAACAACATTTATATAATTACTATTGTAATGTAAACTTACTTACAGTTGGTAAGTATTTTGGCTGTAAGCATTCATATGGGATAGGGATAAGGATGAGTGATCTTTCGAGTCTCGCAGGTTTTGTGCATCTTTCCCCAAGTGAAGAGACAGCTCTACTTCACATCTTGGAGAATGGATGTGCATATGCGTATGAGTTAGCCTACCATCCTGAAAAAAGAATTAGGTTAGTCAATGGAATATATCGTGCGGAGAAGGAATGGGTATTCCGAACAGAGAAGACAGCTAATACTGCGCTTAATTCATTGGCAAGGAGACGCCTTTTAGAAAAGAAGCTGGAACGGAGTGAAGCTGCAAAGAAAGAAGGGAGAGATAGATATTATTACTATCTGACCTTACCTGGCCTGTTCTTAGGTCTAAGTATTTTGGATGAACGTAAAACTCTAAACGATAAAATTGACTCGATAGTCAAAAAGTGGAGTAGCCTTCTTTTTCCCTTGTTCGGATATTGGAAGCAATTTGAAGAGGCAGGGCTAAATAATTGTGTAGTTTCATTACTGAAACATAGCATAATGACTTGGGCTCGTGTGTTTCTATTTCCTATAAGGTCTTATGGAAACAGTCAATGGAATGGTGAAGTCGAGGTCAGCAGGAATTTTGCTCCAGACTTTTTCTTAGAGATTATCGCTCAAACTTTGACAATCAATCCATTCGGAGGAGGTCGTGTTGACTATTTAGGATGCAGTATAAATGATTGTGGAAAGCCACATTCGATAGGTTGCTTAGTTGAGCATGATAGAATCCTGAGCATAAGCCCAGAACTTTTGAAGGTGACTCAAGAATATTGCAGAAAAGTGGAAGAGAACATCAAACGCGATCTTAAACACTACGAGATAAAGACACAGATAAGCAAGATGCTGGGTAATCCAAGTGTGGACTGGTCTGAGATAAATAGGTTGGAAAGATTGATTGCTGAATATCGTTGTCTAACTCCCTCTTATTATACTAGATAGAATGCCAACGCAACAGCAGGACTAAGCTACTACAAAGAAAACCAACAATCACTTCTCAGTAATCTGTGGTTGCAATATACCCTCCATAAGATAGTTGAACAAGGTGCTGCAAGTTTCGCGTTCTTGTTTTGTGCGAGTTCACCTTCGATTATTTTCCACCCGAATATGTTATGCCATTGCTTTTTTCAGTATATTTGCTTGTTTGCGATCTAACATCTTTTCATCGATTTTACCAAGTTTTGCTTTTTTCATCAGCTGATTAAACTCATTTTTCTTAATTGTAGAGCCATCTATTTTTTCATATATAAAGTGATAGTTTCCTTCGTCTGTTTCTTTATAGCGTTTATCTTTTATTCGGGCTTCTTCAATTTTCACAACGTTTTTGCGTCTACCAGTAAAGTCGAATATGTAAACGATATCGCCTAGTCTTAAAGACTCGAAGGTCTTGCGTTCGATGTCGGCTATTAGACCAAATTTGCGTGCCCATCCAGTATCTTTATAGATTGTATTCTCAGTTTTCTTAGTCATTTTCTTTGTTATACGCATGAACCATTTGTTTGCAACATAATTCCAAGGCTTGATTCTTGTGTGCAGTGTTACTGGTCTCTTTGAATATTGATTCTCGACAGTTTTTCTTTTTGCTTTGGCTTTGTTCCAAGCGGTCTTGTAACCGTCAAGATTTCTTATCGGTTTGGAGATTTTCCAAAGACTCTCGAAAAAACTCTTTGCCTTTTTGGCTTGTCCCTGTTGGAGAAGTACACCAGCTTCAATGTTGGTTTGAAAGGCGCTTTTCGATAAATTAGCTGACGTAACTAGTGCCGAATTATCAAATATGTAAATTTTTGAATGAAAAGCGTCATTCGTCCTGATGCTACTACTTCTGAAATGCTCCATGAAATACTCGATTTCATGAGGATTGACCTCCCCTCTTGAGACTGAGAGTTTGTTAAGCCTGAAAACAAATCGAATATCTTTGGGAGGAGTCTCGATTATTTTTTGGGAAAAAAACTCATGTGAATCTAGTCCAAGATAGGGAGAACAGACCCAAAAGATATTTTTTGCGTTAGCAGAATTCTTGAGAATAGTTGGATAGAGTTCCTTTTCAGAAAGAAATTTAGCCATAATTGAACCTAGCACTTTTCGATTTATGAGATTTTTGCCCGAGTTTCTCTTAAGCTATGCACGTAAAATCGGTTCAATAAACTTAAAGAGAGATTACCGTTTTTACAATTGCTTGGTGGTCAATATTGCCGCGGAGTCCTCCATCAAGAGAATTCCAGAAGCGCTTAATCGTCTGGTTCAAGAAGGAGGGGCGGATTTTCTACTGGAGAACACAAACTCTTAGCCCTTGGCAATGGCTTGTCCTTGAACTCTTACTGAAGAGGACAAGAGCTGAGACGGTGGAAAAGTTCTTTCCATCATTTATCGCGAAATACCATCGTCCTGAAATTGTTGTTCAGACAAGTGACTTGGAACTGGAGGAGGATTTGCGGTTTTTGGGGTTACAGCGGCAAAGGCGGGTGGCGCTCAAGCGGATTGCTGAAAAAATTACCAGCGACTATGATGGAAAGGTTCCGGTAGATTACGATTCATTGATATCGCTTCCGCATGTTGGTCGCTATATTGCTAATGCTGTCTTGTGTTTCTCCCAGAATCAAAGAAGGCCCATTGTCGACATTAATGTAGCCCGTGTGTTGACGCGTTTCCATGGACTGGAAATGCCAAAAGATGCAAGGGAAGAATGGATTTGGGAACTAGCAGAAAAAATGCTCCCAGAAAAAAACTGGAAAGAATACAATTACGCACTCATAGACCTAGGAGCACTAATTTGTAAGAGTGAAAAAATCAGATGTCATGATTGTTGTATTCAATACTTGTGTGTTAAAGGAAATGAGTGTTGCACTCGATAGGATAATAACCGCAAAACCTCTCTAAGGGTTTATTTTGGTTGATATTAATCTGGTGATTTCATCCAAGTTTTCGGAATGGTTCCGTAAATCGTTTCTAGTTTTTTTACAAAAGGCATCATCAATTGGCACTGGGGTAGGGCTCACATAACTAATCATGCAACCAGTTTTTGTATCATATATCGCGTGAGCCATTATATTTCTGATCTTGATAACTTCTTCCTGTGCATCAACAAGTGCTTGTTTTTTTGCTGTGATCTCGGATATTAGTGTGTCCATCTCAGCCTTTTTGGTCGGATCTTTACTACTATTTTTGGCTTTATTTAGACTTTTTATTCTTTCTTTGCAAATCTTGTTTACAAGATCAAATTTATTTTGAAAAGTAAGAATTTGCCATTTCGGATCCATAATCTTCTGAATGACCTTTTTTCGTTCTTCATCTGGACCTAGGGCAATTAGTATAAGATTTTCCATCTTCCCTTCAATATCAACGGCTTCAGCAATTATCACACCTCTCATGTTGTTTGGTTCTTGTTGCTTTCTCACAGTCCTGTTTATCACATTTCGTGTTTTTTCCACGAGATCTGCTCTAATTGTGAAATACATACCATCAATTTTTCTGCTAATTTTTTCTATGTAATCTTCGATTTTTCCGGAATAGAAAACTACAACTGCGTCTGGTTCAATTTTTTTAATCTTTTCGACAACCTTGTCACCCATCGTTCCTTTGCCTAGACCATAATCAACTAATATCAGATCCGGGTCCAATTTCTTCAACCATTCTTCATTAAGCAGGCTATCGTCAATAGTAAATTCACATATGAATTCGAATCCTAAACTTTCAATATGCGCCTTAATCAATTCTAGCCGAGGTTCAACAAAATCCTTGGAATCGTCAAACCATAAGATACTGTATTTTTGGGTCATTTTACCACCCTTATGATAAATTCAACACCTTTTTCGAGACGATTATTTACTGTGATACTGCCATAATCCTCTAGTATCTTCTTTACTTGGTACAATCCTATTCCAGATCCTTGCGTTTTGGAAAATCCGAAATTGAATATTTTTTTGAGGTCTTCGTCAGGTATCCCAACCCCGTCATCTTTTATTCGAAGTTCCAGCGTGTTTTTGTCTGGAACGTCTATTTTTATGTCTACGTGGGTCGCTTTTGCTTTTCTAGAATTGCTTATGAGATTATCAATAACCACTCTAAACTTGAAGGGATTGAAAACACGCCTAAATTCAATATTGGGTCGGCATCTTACTCCAATCGTTACCCTGTCCATGTCAAGAGTCTTTTCATAACTAGGAACATAGACTTTCTCTATATATTGTTTAATATATTCTACCATGTCTCCATTAATTTCCTGAGACCAGAGATTAACATTCTCTAAATTTGCTCTAGTCACAAAAGAAGCGAGAGAATACATCATCTCGACGTGTATGAGAATAACATCAATAATTGTGTTGAGATAATCATTGGAAATTTGTTCACCTTTCTCAATTCGGTTCTTCAGTTGTTCTAGGCGACCCTTTATAACGTCCGCCCCTAGACTTATTTGATGGTCCAGAACCTGAATCTCTTTTTTTTCTTCTCCTATTCGCTTAATAAACAGGGATTTTTTTGCTAATTCTTTTTCCAGTTCTCTTTGCCGTTTTTGAAGATTTCTAAAAACATTTCTCACAGTTTTAGTTTGCAGTTCGATATAGGCCTTTGCTTCTTTAGTTACAACGAGGTCCTTAACAGATTCAATATTCTTCAACAATTGAGGCGTTTTTTCGATTTGCTTTTTGGCGTAAATGTCTAGCAGGTTTTTATTAAATTCAATCTGTAAATCTTTGTCTTTGGTTGTTCCTGCTAGTGTAGTAATTATTTTGAAGCTATCAGCTTTTATTTCTTCGGGATCCTTTGGTTTTTTTTCAGAGTCCCAGGCAATTCCCTCTATTACATATTTTTCTAGCCGTATGAGCGCCTTATTATAGAAGAAGCCCTTTTTAGGATGTATTAATTGCTCGAGTGCTAGGGTTTTAATAACTCCCCCATCTCTACTTGTAACCTCCCTAAAATCAGGTTGAAAGCCAGTAACCTCTATCCTGCCCATGACGTCTCTATTACCTAGAAATCGCCGTTGACCCTGAGTCTTTCTTCTATCCAGTCCAAGCCAATCATCGCCTTCATTACCACAGGGGTTGATCTTGATACCGTTCCTGTAGAAAAAGACTGAACCATAACGTACTGGCTGAATTCCCATGATTCTAGTGAAGGCTCTTTTTGCTACGGGATTGAGGTAAAAAAGCACGATATTCACATTTTTCAAGAGAGGATATTCATTTTTTTCCTCAAGTCTATAGACGAATGTACCTTTATCGGCGAGTTCTGTTTGTATCTTCTTCCCATCTTCGTTAATTGTACAATTAATTGTTGTTGTTTTGATGCCTAATTTCTCAAAAACTACATTGCGAACAATACCGTTTACTCTATCAAAATCCCCTTCTTTTTTTCTATCCTCATCGATTTCTTCTTCTACTTTCAAATATATTTGAAATTCTTGCTTGTCACCGATTTGAGTGGGATTAATCAATCTTTGGAGATGCCTTTTTAAAAGAAGTAACTTTTTTCTATCCCATTTGGATCTTAAAGATGATATTTCTAGAATGGTTCCTTTATCAAAACTCTCTATATCAACCCCAAGATCTACTTTGTTAGTCTTGTTGTAGGTAACGTCCACTTTTTGGAAATCCTTTGTTGGATCTTCCTCAAACTTATCCCAATCCATTTCTAGAACGTGAATGTCCTCTTCGTTTTCCTTTTTTGTGTAGAGCTTGAGCCCCCTACCTAATCGGTCACATGAGAAACGCCCAATACCTTTAGCCCCAGCAAAGATTCTTTCTTCCCTAATTTTATCCCTATAATCTTTCTGAATAGTTTGAAGTTCTATCTCTTGTTCCTTTTTCCACGAGTGACCAACGAGAAGCCATTTCTCATCAATATCCTTTCGGGACATACCAATACCATTATCCACAACAATGATTCGTGCATTTTTGGAATTGCCCTTGATGTGTTCAAAAATCAGTGTTACTTCTTTTGCTTTCGCATCATATGAATTCTTTACAAGTTCAAAAATAGCAATAAAATCGTCGGTAATCAGTTCCCGTCCAATGATGTTTTTCAATTTCGAACTTATCGTAAACTGGAGTTGCTCAGGCATTTACATCTCCTTCAAAACCCTGCCAGCTAGTTCCATAAAAAGAGGGGGAACCGCATTTCCGACCTGAGTGTATCTAGGAACTTGCTCCTTTCTTCTTGGTCCACCTGTTGTATAATTCTCTCTAAACTTAAACTGGTCATCAAAAGTCTGGATGCGAGCACACTCCCGGACAGTTAGGATTCTAGGCTCGGAATAATGAATGTAATCATCAGGAAGGGTTGTCAAAGTATTGCACGGCTCATCTCCCGCCAAAGGGACAATAACCTGCTTTTTAAGGTTAAACTTATCTTTAACTTCCTCACCTATATCACGTCCCTTGGAACAGTTCTGCTGAATATACTTAAATCGCTCTATTGTATTCTTTCGATGATTTGCAAACCTGTGACTATCTGGAATAACGCTGTCTACACCTTTGCGCATGTAACTTTGAAAGGCACTTTCTATAGGCCCATAAACACCCTCATTGAAAGCCTTGAAACGCTCAGAAGGAACCTCCCCATGACTCCTCTCAAGATCTGAGATTGCATCTTTAAGATTTACGCGTTCAGGCAATCCCTTCTCGGCGAGAAACGCATTTTTTGATCTAAAGAGAATTTTGTGGAAATTTTCAGGGGTCCCCTCTAGATTTCCGGTAAGGATATACCTTTTTCGTTTCTGGGGAACACCAAAATCTGAAAAATCAACAACAAAATCCTTAACAGAATAACCTAGATTCTCCAGACTTCCAGTCACAAAATCCGAGTATGGCTGCCCCTTACTGTCCGCCTCACCAAAGGGGGCGGTGAATCCCCTCACGTTCTCAAAAAACAAAAGCTTGGGACGCACCAAATCGATGAATTCCACATATGATTTCACGAGCAAGTTTCGTTCATCGTTTTCCTTTCGCTTTCCTGCCAGAGAGAAACCTTGGCAAGGCGGTCCCCCCGCACAAAGCGTTACTCTTCCCCGCAATCCACTAAGCTCTTGCCTGTAGTCACGCAGCACATCCAGTATATCATGCTCAGATACCGGAAGCCACTCGGGCCAATCAAAATGGTTGAGCCGCTCTATCAGGTTGTACCTGAGAGTCTCAAAGGCCATCTTGCTTTTCTCTACTGCAAAAATACCCCTCCACCCTGCATTGTGCAGGCCCAGAGATATTCCTCCACAACCCGCAAAAATATCGATGTGAGTATAAGAAGATTCCATGAAACAATAGAAGTTGGTATTTCACAAATAAAACTTTTTGTGTGAAGAAAATGCAAAAGAAAAGCGTCTTAATATAAATCTGGACATTTTGTAACAATTCAGACAGTTAGTTTCCAAAATATTCTGAAAAACAACGATACACGCGAATCATTAATAGATGTATGGTATTATCCTCCTGCAGCAGCAAAGTCACGCCTAAGACGGGGAATCAACTTCCATTTATGTCCATGCTTTTCTATGATGTTTTCTCTAATCTCCTGCTCCATCCTCTTGTTCATGCGGCGTATACGCTGAGTTACATTCCAAGGCTTAAGCTTACACTCTCTTAACCGAATGGCTACTATTTCAAAACTGAAATTAACTTTTGCAGATCGCTACATGTTGAAACTATACTTCAAGATTGAACTGTTAACCCAGTATAGGTAAACTCCTTCTGAAGAAAGAATACGAGTCAACAAGTCTGGTGTTACTGCTTCCATCTTGATAAATGGTTGAGAAGCAAAATCCGAAAGATACCCCAACAAGACTTGCTTATCTTGGTTGTTCAGCTCGCTGAAAAATTGGCGACAATAGGTTTTAGACCTCGCAAAGTTGAAATCAAAATTACGGGCTTCCAGAAACCCTTTAATCTTCTTTTCAATCGAGATTTCTTCTCTTTGATAGTCAACCCTAACCATACCAGCCTTTTCAAAGAAAGGATTATACTTTGCCATCACAGCTAAAACCTCAACAACTTTAGCCTTGCCTTTAGGTAGCGTTTCCCGCACCAAAAAGGCTCCTAACCCGATACCTCGAAACTTGGGATGAATAACAACCCGACTAATTCTCGCAATCTCCTCATTAATCAACCTCACCTTAGCCGAGTCGCCCGGCGTGTAGACATATCTTTCCCCGAAAACCATATTACGTGGCTTCAAATTGAGATAAGAACCCGAATACACAATAACACCAATCAAGTCGTCATGAAAAAGAAGCTTGAAATAATCCCTCATTCCTTGACCAACAGACTTATTCTCATCCTTGGTCCTGTAATGAAAACGGCTAAGCTTTTTGTAATCTTCAATGCTTCCCTTCCTAACGCAGACATCATTAAAGAGGCTGCAATTCTTAGGCTCAAAGTCAAGATTTGTGACCGTAACATCTTTTTCAAAACCCTTCTCAACAAGAATGTCCGGCTGAAAATCCTCTATCAGATCCGAGTGTGTTGTTGCAACAACCAAAGTCTTGCCCAGCTTTCTAGCCGTCTTCTGAATAAGGTAAGCAATGATGCGAGCCATGACACGGTCAAGCGTGGCGCAGAATTCGTCAACTATCCAAACCGTCTTCTCCTTATTGTCTACTAGTTTAGCAAGCTTATAACGATACTTCTGGCCATCACTTAATTCCTTAAACCTGCGAAGGAGGAGGAAGGCATCGTTCAAACCGCATAGACTCAGCGTCTCTATTGCTTCTTTCACATCTCTTCCAACACCCTCAACAAGAGTCTCTTCTGGGTCAATCTCCAAATCACTCAACGCTATAGCTTCATCACCGAAGAAATCTTTGAACGCCCTAAGAAGCAGGGTTTTTCCTCCACCCGAGTCCCCAGTAATATAAATCACATTGCCTCTGCGAAAATCTAGCGAGAAATTGTCGAAAACCATAAAATGCTTGGCTTCATCCACACCCAGACCAAAAGCCTCGCACACCGCCATCGTTCTTCCAGTAATCTCAGCCCTAGTAGAGAATTCCACGTGACACGTCAGCGTTAACGGTTCTCCAAGATGCGCCCTTTCCCAATCTCTGTCAAGCCTATTGCTCTCAACCCTCGTAGCAAATTTTTCTGCTATAGCTTCCAGCTCGTCATCATTATATACCTGAGGCTCCCGCAACCTCAACAAATTGTCAATTCTAAGATCGTTCTCGTTCAACAGCTGCTTAATCAGCTCGCGAGAACCCTCAGACAAAATCCGATAATACTCCTCAGCATCGAGAAAAACATCATGCTCACCACGTATCTTATTCATTACCTGCCGAATCATACGGCGATCAACCTCATCCACAGGCAACCGGACAACAGCAACTTGCTTCATACCCAAATCCTTCGCAACTCGAAGCCTATGCTCACCATCCGCAATCAACAAATCCCTATTCGTTATGATTGGAACAACAAAACCCCAACGCTGAATACTCTTCTTCAAAGCCTCAAACTGCCGAACAGACATAACATTAGGATTCTGGCGGTCCACCCTCAGCTTTCCCACATCAACTAGCTCTGCAGGAGGTATCAAATCAATCTCAGTCATTTCCCGCTCATATCGCTACAGTTTCTTTTTCGCAACCACTTTGTACGTGTTTTCTTAAAAAACGGCTGAATAAATCTCTCAAAGCTCTCTTGGGACCACAAAGCTGCCTTATCCTCCAGCCTCTCTTTATGTTCCTTCCAAGCCCTCTCAAAATCCTCAGAATCCCCATGCGTCTCATAAAGCTCCTCTTCCTTGTGCATCTGATCAGCATGCCTTTTCATTTCATAAAGAAACCAAAAGAGGCGAGTAGTAAAAATGAAGTCTATCATCGGATCATCTTGTACATCTGTCACATACAGCGTCACCATAACAGTTCTAAAGAGATCCATCGCCCGCCTCGCAACTATTTCAATACCCTTAATGAACAACGCATGATTTTCTTGAAGAACATCATCTGGCGGATTAGACCCATACTCATCTTTAATCTCATTTATCCTGTCAAAAAGCAACCTTTCTCTCTCAGTTAAACAATTCCAATCTATCCGTGTTGTCCCCTTAATCTGAAGGTCTTTCAAGTTTTCAGCAATAGCATCAAGTTTCCTTGCCATCTCAACAACTTTCACTTCACAAAGACCCCATTCTTAGCTTCTGCTTCAAGCATCTTCAACCTAGCAACAACATCAGACAGCACAACCGCCTCGCAAATCTTACTATTCGCATCCAACATAATCTTCAAAGCCCCAACCTGCACATTCTCATTCTGAGAAGTCACATGCTTAAACGCAGCCCGCTCATAGATCTGCTCATAACGGTTAATGACCTTCTGCATGACTCTGTCTTGGTCCTTCAACTGCAACAAAAGAGGCTGCCATTGACCACGAAGTTTAAAATCCCTGTAAACACTTCTCGCAGAAACTTGAAACTTCTGGCTAATTTGTTTCACTATCTCCGGCTGAGACAAACCCATTCCTTCAAGCTTCAACGATTCCAACCTTCTTTCAGCCACAGCCGACAAACTCTACCCCTCCAAAATTGAAAAAACCTGTCACAAATTCACCACTGAGAGTGGTGTCTTCTTCACATATTAAAGTTACGAATCCGTGTTTTTCCCACTTTAATTTACTAGCAAAAAAGTCTCTGAATCTGCTCGCTTCTGCCCGATTCAGAAAAGACCAAAAATCGGTTTCTTTTTCCCAAAAAGAACCTCAAAAGTTCCTTAGAGAATGAGCACTGGGGAAGGGATTTCAACACCGATCTACCACTAAAAATATACCTAAAATATGCCTATGAAGAGTACAAACTTATTTCGCACTATTCAAAATTGCCAAAATATTTACGAATTTAGTGTGCGTCTTAAAAAATATAACAAAAATGTTTATTGATTTTGAGGAAGTTGCTTTATCACCATATATGCGTAAGTTTTGAAATCTAGCTTCGCATGGAGTTTTAGTGCTGCGCGTGAGTGCGTAGCTCGAACCAGACACATGTGGTCAGATGAAGTTACAGGCTTCAAGATTCTTGCTCTTAATCAACTTTCGAAAGTTTTTTTAGAAACTCGGCATGCCGAGCCTTTATTTTTTCAAATGTCAGGAGAATATCCTGTTCAAACTCTAAAGGCCAATTGATCTTTGAGTGCCAAGAATATTCGACACCTTCCTTTTGCCATCGCAGATGGTTAATCTTCCAAGAATTATGATGATCCAGAAATGACAAATAACTTTCCGGTATCTTTGTACCTTCTATTAGATGTGTCTTGGCCATAAGAAGTTCCTTGATCTTCTCGTTCCGAGGAAAAAAATCGTTTTCTACCCAGAAGAGCCAGAGTTTCAACTCGTCTTTAGGCAACGATTTGCCTTCAAGGAAAACACAGTTTCTTCCGAGCGTTTCTAATAGATCTTTAAAGGTGCGTCTTCCTTCCAAGACTAGAAAGGCAAGCGGACCATATAATTCCTCTAACTGCTGCTCAATATATTTTAGTGATGCAACTAACTGCTGATTATGTCTGTCTCTGTATCCAGACAAAACGTGATTGACTAACCATCCGATGATAGAAACTGCAACAGTTATAGTCGCTACTAATAATGGAGTATCCATTGACCCCTCCTCAAGATTATACATGTAATTTCATTAATATAGTTCTTGGCACAAACAAGTTACAAAGCAAAATTGGCGTCAGCCGTTTGTATCATTTTAGTAGCCGTTTCGTATATGTTTTACTCATTATAAAATTATCCGAGCGCCCCCACAGCTGACCCACGAACAGTTTTTCTAAAGGCAGTGCTAAGCTCTATAATGGATTCAACATTTTCTTCGGTTACCCAGTAAACATCGTATCGTCTGGCATCTGCGCTCAACTTTGAAAACCGCTCAAATAACGACTGACTAAGGTGCCCTTTAGCAACCTCGTTCTGCAAAGTCTTAAGACTCCAGTTCTTCGCTATTCTCTCTATTCCTTTAATGCCAACATTTTCAAATAACTCAACCAAAACGGGCATAATCATGCAATTGTCAGATATTACTGCAACGTTGGCATTTCCAACGGCGTAGGCGTTACCATTAAATGAAATAGCCAATCCGCCTTCATTTCTCGTCCTCCTCAACATAACCCAGTCAGTAATGCTATCCCCGATAACTACGGTTCTCTCCAAGCTTCGGTTTTCCTTTTTCAACATTTCTAATAATGCATTGAATTTTCTGCGTCCCCCAAGGGGTTTGACACTTGATAAGAAGGGCCCAAAACTTGTCTTAGGGAGTTCACTCCAAAAGAAATTATCCATTGTTTTGATGACTTTGCGAGCCTCAATGGGCAGGTCTTTTTCTGTACTCGACGCGCTTATACCTAGTTTTCGCAGATTAATTATTTCTGAAACCTTTTCCTTAACCAGTTTCTTATCTTTATCCTCAATCTGAAAACAGTATTTATCGATGGGAAATTCTGTGCATCTTGCATCTTCGCGAGAAATCCCAGCAATTGATGTTGTGTAGTAAACGTAATGGCAGTAACTGGTGCTTACTATCCTAAAAGGGTATCCAGCCTCTTGAAAGGCAGCTATGCTTTCCCTCGCACCCGTAATGAAATTTGCATTCTTTTTTGCCACCTCCAACAAGAACTTCTCATCAACATTATAAGCAATTAAAAATGGTGCAATTAACGCGAGCGTATCTCCAGGTTCGTATCCCTCTTTCTTAAGTATATATGCGAGATAATCATCATATTCACTTATTGCTGCAAAAAGGCGATCACCTTTTTGTATTCCTGCCTTCACAACCTCATAAGCATGATCTGCAATTACCCATGGTCCTTCCCAGTCAGACACGACAATAGTTTTCTTTTCTCGGAAAATAGATTTATCCTTGTCGGGGGCTGAAATCATTTCTAGGGATTTCTTTAGTAAATTCATGCTCTTTTCGTCTAAAGCCTTTCTTAACGCTCCTAATACCTCGCGGACCATTTCATCAGTTTCGCTTGAATGATGCCACAGATAACCTATTAATCTTCCATAGTCAATATTACCATCAGGTTCAGCTAGGTACTTCTCATACAATCTCAATTTTACGAGGTTTTGGCTAACTTGGGCTGGGAAATCGAAAAATAAAGCATTCTTGTAAAACCGAGGAGCTTTCTCTGGGTTCAATGTTTCACACTTATATGTGTCGACGAGTTCAATGCAGATCTCCTGTTCATTCTTTGATTTGTGTCCATCTTTCAAAAGAACTTCCAAACTTTCAACAAATAGTGAGAATTGATCAGCCTTGTGCGAGATAAGAGTAATAAATCCTGCATCATCAGGTCTGTATGAAATCTCGTTAATGAACGCCCTTGGTTTTCCATAGCGATCCTTGTGTTCATTATCAAGGAGGAACTCGACATACAAAAATGGAACTGATAGATTATCAAAAATCTCGCGAGCGATTCCACTCAGCTCAGTCCATAGAGGATCTTCTCCTATCCTAGTTTCTGATGACTCCAACCTTGTTAGATCACGCAATCTTCCAGTGTTGAATTTCTCCATGTCGTATTTACTATAGTATATGCGGTTTACTAATGCTCTTTTTTTGCCTCGTAAACGCGCAATTACCACGCATGCTTCTGTTTTATTCCTTAGATATTTTTCTATAAGGTACTTTTCGTTTCTAACACGATGTTCCGCGACAAACTTGATAGATTCAGTAGCCCGCTTAGATAGATATTTTGTTTCCAGCTGTGACCAGCTTGAAAGTATGAATTGACCGTGCCCCGACGATGTAGTGTTAGGCTTAAGAATGATTTTCCCATATTTCCTTAGAGCCTCCTTTATTCGGCAATATTGTTTTGTTGTTTCAGGAGTTCTTCTTTCATGTTCAATATCCTCTAGTTCTACCTTCAGCTCTTCAAGGTTGACTACATCACTTTCTTGGTTATCAAGTACACCAAGCAGGTTTTTCGACTTCACATTTTGGACCAAGAAATCCTTCATTGCGCTTTTATTCAAGAAAATGTCGCTATACCTAAGCTTACTTAACTCGCACATTTCATCGGGGGATGGTACAAAGTGAACAAATTTCTTGCCCTGAAGCTCTTTCGAAACAGTCGAACTCAACGCTATCCATTCATCAGGACTTAAGAACATGTCCTCAAGTAGAACTACATCTGGTTTTTCTTTGACAATATACTCTGTTATGTAGCCTAGGTTACGAAGATTTCCAGTAATAAATTGGAATAACACAAATGGATTAGCTTCCTCAATTGTAGTGAAGACTTTTGCAATCTTCGGAGGTTTATCCAAATAATAGAGGAGATTAGCAATTGGAATCTTTGGGACTTCTGAGGCTTGTTCATCTTTTTGAAGCGGATCTTTGCCTACGATTGCCCTAATGTTCCAGAGCTCTGTTTTTAGAGCCGCAATCGATATTTCAGTGGCGATTTCTCCGCCACCAATTATTAGAAGTTTCTTTTTGCCGAATATCCTTTTCTTGATTGATCGAAATGCTTTAGCAGTTATGTCTCTTACTATCTTCGTCTTGCCAATTTTTCGGAGACTTTTCTCTAAGAATCGCTCTTCTTTAGCTTTTTCAACTACTTTCCCAGCAACCTTTTTTGCCGCTTCCTTCCCTAGTTCCTTTGCAACTTCTTTTCCTACTTCGATGACCGCTTCCGCCAAGTCAGCGTCGACCTCTGGAGAACAGCATTCATTTTAAGTTTAAGTATATATCCTGTCTTACACGCTTTTTAATGTCAGAATCTCTGAAACCTTTATTTTTAAGCTCTTTTACTAGTGGCTCAACTATTTTTTTCTCGATGGCGTTGATTACCTTCATAGCTTCAACAGTTTTTGGCGTTAGGAAATGATCAGGCATACTTTTCTCTTCAAGATGAATATACCCGAGCCCCTTTAAGCGTTCGATGTTCTCATTTAACTGCAAGTAATCTATGTGATTTTCCTCGATGAAATGTTTCATCTGCTCTATCAATTTGGATTGGGTCATATGCATGTTAATTGGGGCACGATACAACGTCCTGCATATTTCCAGCCAAAGTGAATTATTTATGAGATCCACTACTACTTCCCTAATTGATGGAGGAACCGCATCTCGAAAGTCTCTTTTTAAATCGCTATAGATTCTGCTCTCATTCATTACCCTTCATTTTCCTCCTTTGTCCCTCTTTTTTGCGATCGTGCACCAGATTTTATTACTCCTGTGAGTATTAAGGCGTTTTGCAGAGATTTACCCGCTTCTGTTACTTTTATCTGTTTCTCATACTCTTGAATAAATCCTTTTTCTTTAAGAGATTGTATTGCCTTCTCGCCAGACGATCTGGAAGTAACAATTTGTTTCATCAGAAGATGACCTAAAACTTCATCAATGGTCATCGATTTATCCAAGATATTCAAAACTTCCAGTTCAGCCGTTCCCAATACGAACTTAGAGAGTTTGCGCTTCGGTGCACTCATATTCCTTCTTGTGCTAACAACTCATACTTAGAGTTTGCGGTAAGAAAAGCAACTCCGAAACTAAAGTCATTGCTTAAATTATGATTTTCGAATTGAAAGTTAGAAACAGAGACAAAGGTCTTTAGCAAAACTCCAATTTTGAAGCTTAAAATTTAACCTAAAATTTTCGGTCACTCCATGTCCAATCCTTTAGCAAAACGAGACCGTGGATGGGATTCGAGCCTCAAGAGCGCTTACATAAATGCTTATCTCTCTTAAACCGAAACAATATGGAGTAGGTTATGTGAACCTCAATCTATGTAGTATTCCACAAACAGAAAAAGAGGGGGATTTTGCGGGGGACATCTCCACTATTCACTAAAAGCGGGGTTTTAGTAGCCTTTCGCGCATTTTATGTGAGTTTACAAAGCTGCATGACTTTGTTTTTTAGCTCGTGGGCAGTAATCGGTTCAATCCCTAATCTCTCAAGGAGTTTTAGAGAGATCGACTTACTTTCTTTGAGCACTTTTTTAATTTGTCCCTGAGTAAAAGTGTAGAATTCCCATTGAGTGAGGTTTAGAGGATCAGCTGTTTCATGACTCTCGGCAGTAAAGAAGCATATGACATACAAATCCGAGTGAAACTTGGATACATCATCCATAACACTAGTCTCTGGGTCCCATTTTCTAGTGGGTTTGATGACAACTCTAGGGTTAGATAATTCTTTTTGATACCACGCCTGTAATCGCGACATTGTCTTTACTTCTACTTTCTTTCCATTGGGTAACTTTAGATCATAAGAAAGCCAAGGAACTCTCGGGTTCTTATCAACATCCAGTAATACTGCTACAATATACTCCGCTAGAACTGCACGTTCTATGTTTTGCATTAGGTCAGAATAAGCCCACTTCCAGAAGTCACATATCGTGCGACTTTCAAAAGATTTTGGACAACATTTGAATTTTACAGTAGGCATTAGCTTTTGCCTTTTAGGGATAAATTCTACCATAACACCTGATCCCCATTTAAGGCTAAACCAATAACTAATATGAAATTTGCCATGCACGCAAACACCTTAGCGCGCGCTAAAATATACATTAAACTGGTTATTGTGGGTGGCATCACCATAAACATCTGAAAGCATGCTATCAGCTGGGTTAGGGTGTGAGTCTGAATCGGTCTCTCGGGAAAAGCACAACTTCCCGTATATTTCGCTTTCCAGTAAGCGCCATAACAAGTCTCGCCAAGCCTATAGCCCACCCTGCATGAGGAGGCATACCATAATCGAAGGCTTGCAGGTGGCTTTTGAAAGATTCAGGACGTAGCCCCTGCTCAGTCAACCTCTTAACCAAAAGCTTCTTAGAATGAATACGAGTTCCTCCCGAAGCAAGCTCTACCCAATGCCACATCAAATCAAAACCCTCGCACAAATCTGGGTTATCGTCTCGCGGCTTAATGTAAAACGCCTTAGATTTAGTTGGCCACTCTGTTAAGAAGTAAAAGTAGGGATGAAGCTTGCCGAGCGTCCTAAAGGCTGGAGTAGGAATGTCCTCTCCCCACGGAACATGTATTCCCTCTTCCTTCAACTCTTCAAGAACTTCATCGTAGGTGAAACGTTTGAAAGGCGTTTTCGGCACATCAACCTTGTGCTTCAGAATTTTCAGTTCTCTTCCACATCCTTCTTTCACGTCTTTACATATCTGCTGTACAAGTTCTTCAAGAACCTTCATTACGTCATCAGCAGTTGCAAAAGCCTCTTCAATGTCTACTGAAATGAATTCGCTCAAGTGGCGGCGAGTATGCGACTCTTCCGCCCTGAAAAAAGGACCTATTTCAAAAACCTTCTCAAAATCCAAAATTAACTGCTCTTTATACAACTGGGGACTCTGCGCTAGAAAAGCCTCCCGTTTAAAATACGCCACGGGAAAAAGTGCAGCACCTCCCTCAGTGGCAGAAACTATAATTCTCGGCGTATACACCTCCATAAAGCCCCGTTTAGATAAGAAACCTCGTGTTGCTTCTAGGGCAACATGTTGAATTCTGAAAATAGCTTGATTCTCATCTCGACGCAGATCAAGAACACGAGCCTCCAGCCGCACGTCGATTTCCGCAGGAGTTCGTCCCGTTATGTCTAGGGGCAAAGGCTGCTTCGACACTCCCAATATTCGAATTTCGCTTGGAACGATTTCAGCACCTCCAGGAGCCTTCCCCATTTTCCTAACTGTCCCCTTCACGCCAATGCTATATTGTCTCTGCAACGAGTCAGCTTTCTTCAACACCCCACTGTTAGCTTCGTCTCGTGAAATAGTGATTTGCACTGCTCCATTTTTGTCCTGCAGAACAATAAATCGTATGCCTCCCAAGTCCCGGATGTCCTGAACCCAGCCGAGAACCAAAACTTCCTTTCCATCAACTTCTGGCTTTACATCAGTAGAATAATGGGTTCTACGCCAGTCTCCTAGTTTGTCGGTTTTCATAGGAAACCCGTCTATCACCTAGAAAATTCCACTCTGAGGGTTATTCCACGAACCTTTTGAGCGATTTCCTTCAATGCCTCCACGTTTATTAGAGTCCGTCTTCGTCCACGCCTCTTTAAAATCACCCTTGTCTCAGTAGTTCCATCAGGTAACCAAATTGTATTTATTGTCAAAATACTCATGGGCACAAAGAGGTCTTCCAAAAACTTTCTGTCACTCACCCCATGCTCTAAGACGCGAATCGTTTTTCCCGTCTTTTCACCCAGAGCCTTGATGATTTTTCCGCCGTAACCTAATAAATGGGGCATGTTGCCTCTTTTGACAACTACGGCTAAAACTCCGTTCGCTTCTACAGCCTTGTGAAAATACACGTCTTGAAGAGAAGGATACTTTTCTTCCAGAGACAAAAGTAAGCGAGCGATTTCAAAATCTACCTCACTCACCTCTCCTGACTTAAGTTTCCCTTGACACTTTGAACATAATATTCCGCTTTTCAAGCAGAAATTGCATAATTCCGTTTTCACCCCGTCTTACGTCCTCCTTTGAAATAAAGGAGGGGGCGGCGGAGCCTTTTAAAGTTGCTTGTGTCGTCTACTTCGCTAAGGTGATTTCGATGGTGCTGACGTTTGTAGGCGTGCCACCCTCTTCATAGGGTGCCAACTGATCCGTGCCTATGTCAATTTTTTTGACTTTCACGTCCGGCATGAATCGACGTCTGGTTACTTCCACAACATCGACTGCTCTGCTGATTGCTCTGCCTCTCGCCTTCACGTTTATTTCATTTGCTCCGCCGTGGAAGAGGGTTATGCAAGCCAGCACGTAGTTCATAACTGGCTTTCTCCCGATCAACACAGAGGTGCTTTCTGACATTTCACCGCCTCGCTCCTAGTTTTTGTATTCACTAAAGCTTGCTATGCTCTTTGCTCGGTAAATAAATACGTTGCGGTATTATCCTATAGTACAATCTTATATCATTTAATTATTTGTATTTAATTCTGTTTTGAATAATGGAAAAATTGAAAATGGGGCATTCCTAGATAAATTACAACCAAAAGCGTTGCGTAGTGACTTTAATATTTTTTAAATGCTACCTACTATTGTAAAGGTGGCATTTAACTAAAATGCGGGTGGTGGTGTGAGTAAAGATATCCTATCTGGACGACCGATTCGTTTGCTTCGCATGCTTTATGTACAAGGCAGCCCCGCGACGACTTACACTCTACACGTGAAACAAAGTGAATTGGCGGAACAGCTTGAGATTAGTCGACAGGCTTTAAACGTGCATTTACGTAAGCTTCGGGATGAAGGGTACATTCGAACTGGCAGAGGTTTCATTGATGTAACTGAGAAAGGTTTAGCCGTGCTGGGAGTGTCCCCAAACCCAGCTTTTGTCTTTATCAAGGTTTCTCCCTTTAAAAGAGAGGAGGCATACAGGGAAATTGTGAAATTTCCTGTTCAACGTATTTTTAGGGTCGCTGGAGACATGGATGCTATCCTCATAGTGGAGCGGGAAAAACTTGATGAAGCTCTTCAAAAGCTGGCTTTCGTGGAGGGCATTCAAGACACGAAATCTTATGTCGCCATTCAAACCATAAGATAGTCTGTGGCTCCAGACTTGAAACTCTTTGAACACGAAGCGAAGGCTATCTTCTCTAGGTTTAGAATACCGACTCCCCGAGGAGAATTAGTCACTTCTCCGGCACGCGCTTTGGAGGTAGCCGCGAAAATCAACGTTCCAGTTGCCGTCAAGGCTCAGGTCTTGGTGGCAGGAAGAGGAAAGGCGGGTGGAGTACTTTTCGCTGCTTCACCAAGGGAAGCTGAGCTTGCGGCGAAGAAGTTGTTAAGGGCGGAAATAAGGGGCTTCAAGGTTCGGAATGTTTTGGTGGAAGAGAAGGTTCCTATTAAAAGGGAACTTTACTTTAGCGTAGCGGTCGATCGCTCAAATCGCTGTTACGTAGCCATCGCTTCTTCTGAGGGCGGGATAGAGATAGAAGATGTTGCTGGGGCTACGCCGGAAAAAATAGTTAAGGTTTTCATAGATCCGTTGCAAGGTTTTCATCTACTTCACACACGTCGGATTGCCGAAAGATTAGGTTACTCTGGAAGTCAGATGCAGAGTCTTGTCAAGATTTTTCTTAAGCTTTATAATGTTGTGATGGATTGTGATGCTGAGTTGGCTGAAATGAATCCTCTCGTTGAGACGCCTGAAGGGAAGTTTGTTGCGGCGGATGCTCGTCTAATAATAGATGACAATGCTTTGTATAGGCATCCAGAGTTTAGGGAGCGGTTGGTGGAAGAAGGGGAGGTTGAGTTGCTTCCGTTGGAGTTGGTTGCTCGGAAAAGTGGGTTGGCGTATGTGAAGCTTGAGGGGAATGTTGGTGTGATTGGGAATGGTGCGGGGTTGGTGATGGCTACGTTAGATGTGATTCAGTTGTTTGGTGGGAGTCCAGCGAATTTTCTTGATGTTGGTGGGGGCGCCTCGGCTGATGTGATGGCTGCGGCTCTTAACCTTGTTTTTTCTGATCCGGGAGTTGATGTTGTTTTCGTTAACATTCTAGGTGGCATTACTCGGTGCGATGAAGTTGCTAGGGGGATTCTTGAGGCGAGGGGGCGGGTTGGCTTTCTTAAACCTGTGGTGGTGAGGTTGGTGGGAACCAATGAGGAGGAGGGGAGGCGCGTCCTGACAGAGGCTGGGGTTCATGTGTTAGATAGCATGGAGGAAGCAGCTAAGAGGGCTGTTGAAGTTGCAAAGACTGGAGGTTAGTTGTTGGGGCTTTTTGTTGGTAAAGGCACTAGAGCCATAGTTCAGGGCGTAACGGGTACTCAAGGCAGTTTCCACACGAGGCTGATGCTTGATTACGGAACGCAGATTGTTGCGGGTGTGACTCCTGGGAAGAGCGGAGCTAAGGTGCATGGGGTTCCAGTTTACAATACTGTGGAAGAGGCTGCGAAAGAACATGTTGCCAACGCTTCTGTAATTTTTGTTCCTGCTCGTTTCGCTGCAGATGCTGCTCTTGAAGCTTTAGAGGGTGGGTTGAAAACGGTAGTGGTTATCACTGAGCATGTTCCGGTTAAAGATGCTGTAGAGGTTATGGCGAGGGCAAAACAATATGGCGCTACTGTTATCGGTCCTAACACGCCTGGGATTATCTCGCCGGGGGAGTGTAAGCTTGGGGTTATGCCGGCGCATGTTTTTAAGCCGGGAGTTGTGGGCATGGTGTCGAGGAGTGGGACTTTGACTTATGAGATTGCGTCTGGGATTTCTGCGAGGGGGTTGGGGCAATCGACTTGCGTTGGGTTGGGTGGTGATCCTGTTGTTGGTTTGAGTTTTGTTGAGGTTTTGAGGATGTTTGAGGTGGATGAGCGTACTGAGGCTGTTGTTTTGATTGGTGAGATTGGTGGAAATTTGGAGGAATTAGCCGCGGATTTTGTTTCTAGGGAGGATTATTCTAAGCCTGTGGTTGCGTTTGTGGCTGGGAGAACTGCGCCCTCTGGGAAGAGGATGGGTCATGCTGGCGCTATTATTATGGGTGGGGCTGGAACGGCTCAGAGCAAGATTGAAGCTTTTAGGGAGGCTGGTGTTGGGGTGGCTGAGAAGCCTAGTGATTTGGCGAGGCTGTTGGCTGCGTCTCTGGGGAAGGAAAAACATATTTAGGTTGGCTGGATTTGAAACGTAGCTAAGCGTAGCAGATGGGGGATGTATGCGTTGCCGATCATGGATCCTTTCAAGAAGACTCTTGCTCAGAAGCGTAGGCTTTACATGAAGATTTGTCGGGATTGTGGAGCTCGGAACGCTTCTACTGCTACTAAATGTAGGAAGTGTAGAGGCAAGAATCTGCGATGGAAGAAACGGGAATTAGTACGCTAACGCGAATGCTTACGCATGTTTACATTCTAGTAACCGTGGAATGTTGAAATCAATGTTCTTTCAAAAGTGGGTTTGCTTAGTGTCTGATGTAGACCCCCTAGTTTTTTCTTTATATACTCTCAACATTCTTCGGCGCAGTTGCGGTACTTTCGGGAGGTTTGTGTCACAAAAAATTTTGAGTATATATAGACCCCTCTCCTACTTAGAGAGACCAACTATTGCTTTCCCAGAGTGGGTAAACCTAAAAACTAAATTACCTCTACGTTAATTCCTAACCTTAAACAACATTTCACCGAGGACAACAAATGAAAAAGCTTCCAAAGAAATGCGACATACTCCAGATTGAGGAGAAGTGGCAACAACAATGGGAGGAGATGGGAGTCTACCGCTTCGACTGGAAAGATCAGAAGCGTCCAGTCTACAGCATAGACACTCCGCCTCCCTACCCCTCCGGCAACTTCCACATGGGAAACGTCCTAAACTGGACCTACTTCGACATAGTAGCCCGCTACAAACGCATGCGCGGACACAACGTTCTCTTCCCCCAAGGATGGGACTGCCATGGCCTCCCAACCGAAGTCGAAACCGAAGAAGAATACGGTATCAAAAAAACAGAAATGCCCCCAGCAGAATTCATAAAACTCTGCAAAAAATTCGTCAACAAATACATAGGCATCATGAAAGAAGCCGTCATGCGTCTCGGCTGTTCTATAGACTGGACCACAGAATACAAAACCATGGACCCAGACTACTGGAGACGCACCCAACTCTCCTTCATTCTCCTCCACAAAAAAGACATGATCTATCAAGGCACACATCCCATCAACTGGTGCCCCAGCTGCGAAACAGCCATAGCCGACGCAGAAGTTGAACACGAAACCAGAGAAGGAACACTACACTACATCAAATTCAAACTAGACGATGATCGGCACCTAACCATAGCCACCACACGCCCCGAATTCCTATCCGCCTGCGTAACAGTAGCTGTTCATCCAAAAGACCAACGCTACAAAAAATACATAGACCAAAAAATCTGGGTTCCAGTCGCCAATAGAAAAGTCAAAATAATCCCAGACAACCTCGTAGACCCCAAATTCGGAACAGGCGTCGTCATGATATGCACTTACGGCGATAAAGAAGACGTAAAAGCCGTATCAAAACACCACCTACCAACCATTATGATAATAGACCAAAACGGAAAAATGAACCAAAACGCCGGAAAATACGCTGGACTAACCATCCAAGAAGCCAAAAAAGCCGTAGCTACAGACCTACAAAAAAACGGTCTCATAGAAAAAACCGAAAAACTCCAACAAGAAGTCGGAGTATGCTGGAGATGCAAAACCCCAATCGAAATCCTAGAACGAAAACAATGGTTCATGAAAACCCGCATCCTAACAGACGCCGTAAAACAAAACACCCTAGAAATAACATGGTACCCCGACTACATGAAAAACCGCATGATAGACTGGGCCAAATCTCTAGACTGGGACTGGGTAATCTCCCGCCAAAGAATCTTCGCAACGCCGATTCCCATATGGTACTGCAAAAAATGCGGAGAAATCATCCTAGCCGAACCAAATTGGGCCCCCATAGACCCCAGAACACAAAACCCCAAAATCAAAAAATGCCCAAAATGCGGCTCCAAAACATTCACGCCCGAAACAGACGTCCTAGACACATGGTTCGACTCCTCAATCACATGCGCAGTACACGCAGGCTGGCCAGACAGCCAAAACTGGCACCGACTATACCCAGCCGACCTCCACACCTCAGGCTACGACATCATCCGCACATGGGCCTACTACCTTATGGTTCGCCACTTAGCCCTCTTCGACGAAAAACCCTACAAAAGCGTCCTAATCAACGGTATGGTTCTGGGAAGCGACGGAAGAAAAATGAGCAAATCCCTCGGCAACTACGTAGCCACGCCCGATGTCTTCAACAAATACGGAGCCGACGCACCAAGACAATGGGCAGCCAGCGGAGGAGCCACAGGCTCAGACATACCCTTCCGCTGGGCAGACGTCGAATACGGATGGAGGTTCCTCATAAAACTGTGGAACGCAGCCAGATTCGCCAGCCTCCACCTCCAAGACTACAAACCCCAAGAAAAAGTGGAACTTGATCTGCTAGATCGATGGCTGCTAAGCAAAATGGAAAAAGTTACCCAAACAGCAACTACAGCCTTAGAAAACTGTCAATTCAACATAGCTACCGAAGAAGTCAGGAACTTCGCATGGCATGAACTTTGCGACCAGTACATTGAAGCTATAAAACACAGGCTCTACAAACCCGAGAAATACGGCGAAAAAAAGAAAAAGGCTGCGAAGTACGCCCTATACACGGCAGTTTACCGAACCCTCCAGCTTCTCGCACCCATTTCTCCCCACATAACCGAAGAAATATACCAAACAATGTACGCAGACGACAAAAAACACAAAAGCATTCACCTTTCTCCGTGGCCAGTTCCAAAGAAAGAAAAAATCGACGAAGAAGTAGAGAAACACGGTAACCTAATCATCGCCGTAATAGGAGAAATTAGAAGAGACAAAGCGGAGAGAAAAAAGCCATTAAACGCGCCCATAAAGAAACTAACGATATACACAGGCAACAAAAAAAATGCACAAATTCTAAACCAAGCCGTAGAAGATATCTCTGGAACCTGCAAAACAGAGAAAATCGAGATTCTGTCAGTGAAAGGTGAAGGAAAAGAAGTGCAAGGATACTCTGATGTCTTTTTTAGTGCTGAATATTAATTTGAGACTTAGTCTCTTTTACTTTCCTTCTCTTTTTGGCGAAGACAATTGTTACAACTATGGCTATTAAAATCGCTAAGGCTAGCCCAATATATGGGGTTAGTAACTCGAGCTTATTTATTGGGATCCAAATGCCGCCAACTGTATCGGATTCTTCGACGGTGACGGTGCCGTCGTAAGCTGTATGAGGATTGATCGTTTGTTCCTGTGAATTGAGCAGTATTGTGTTGTAAAGGTCGAGAAGGCTTTCTCCTTGGTTTTCTGCGTAGAACTTAACAGTCGCCAGTGTTCCGCTACCACTAACCCCAGGCACGCTGCCCAAAAGTGTGCAGTCAACGAGAATGTAGCCCCCTGTGTTGTTCATTACCGGCCAGAAGAAGGTTAAGCCGCCTTGCTTGAGGAAGTTTCCCTGAGTAACACTAACAACATCCAAAAGATCGGGATTCCAGCCTAATTTAAACTCCCAGCCATAGAGATCAATAACATCTGAGATCTTTATGTCAATACCAAAGGTTTGGCCGAAGACTGTCGTAGTTGTAGGAGGATCCACGAAAACTGTGGTGGCGGAGGAACCTAAGGCTACTTCCACCGTGGCTTCATAAATGGGTATTGCCAAAAATAGAATTATCAGTGTGGAAATAAATGAAATGGCCTTTATATTCATCTCCTTAGTCATCTCTCAGGTTAGGCATCTAATTTAGTCTCAGCCTAACTTATTTCTGTTATTTCTGTACTAAACTTCAAAAAAGAAAAAAGAGGATGTTTGTTTTTAGGATTCCATGTTGGCGGCAACCGTTGTTAAGTCACCCATGTCTATCTTGTTGTCAAAGTTGAAGTCCACGTCATGGTTATAGTTCCATAATCCGGGAACGGTTCGGTAGCTTTTGGCTACTTTTACGAGATCGTGTAGAGTGACTTTGTCATCATCACCGGCTACATCGCATATTTTTATCTCCCAGTAACTCCACTTACATCCGACTATAATACCGCTAAGCATGTCTATGCCCTCTATGCTAAGGACGAATACGTAACCAAAGTTAGGATTTGGAAAGACGTATAGAAAACCTGTTGCATTGGTGACTATTGGTTCAAATGTTCGCGTGAAACTTATAAGCGCGCCTGCTTCGTCTACAAGGATAGTAATTGTTATCTTGATAACGTTCCACAAGCCTGATATGTATACGTGTGTGAAATTCAGTTTTATCGCCGAAGTTTCGACTAGTCCAGCAGCATAGAAGGAGAATGTAAAGTTCTCTGGTACCGGCGGGGGTCCAGAACAATTGAGTCTATGTGTTTCAGTAGTCCAGATAGCGTGCGCTCTAGCCCATTGGTGATAAGTGCCATTTGCATTTATCATTGCGGCATACGCACCAATCCGACCGAAGACAGAGGTGTTGCCCCATTGAGTTATTATGCCACCTACTCGTACCCATAACCCTTGGAATTGAGTATCTGCACTAGCGAGGCTTGGAATTAAAGCAAAGCTGCCTATTGTCATCATTGCAATCATAACTACTGCAATACTTCTCCTCATTTATTCTCCCTTCATTTTCCTGAAGATTCAGTTGTAAAAGGTAAATAAAAGGGTTTCTGAGGCTTTTTTGAGTTTATACCCTTTATTTTTGTTTATTTTCGTTCAATAACGTTCAATATAGTTCATTTTAACTTTTTAAGCAAAATTTTGCCTTTTCAACTGAGTAATATCCTCTAAATTATTTAAATGACGGTTTGTTAATGGTGTAAACTTTTTGGTTAAACATCCCACAAAATTATTTTTTAGGAAACTGTATTCCCCTGTTACAATTCTTAAATATTGCCAGAACATTTTTTTCTTAGAGAAGATCCTAATGAAGACCCGCATTCTACTCATTGTATCTTTGTTTACTCTGCTTCTGCTTTCATGTAAAATAGCCTACGGTGAAGATCAAATCGAGTACACAATACAAATTGGCGGCGATGGCTCAGCCGCTTGGATAATACGACGAACTGTAGGCGCTCAGGACCCCATTGATACATTGGAAGAATTTCAAAACAGAGTCGAAGCATTAGTGGAAACTGCAAAAAACAAAACAGGAAGAGACATGGCTGTAGACGTAGAGTCGATGACAATTATTCCTTCAGGGTCTAACATTACATTGGAATACAAATTCTATTGGAGAAACTTCAGCAAAATTGAAGATAAAAAAATCATAATTAGCGACGTATTCCAGGTAAAAGACGTTTTTCTTCAACTTTATGGTAACGGTGAAGTCTGCATAAAATATCCTTCGCAGTACATAGTTGAAACAGTTTCACCATCGCCAGAAGAGCAGAACGACTCTCTTCAAATACTCAAGTGGCTGAAAACTGACGATTTCATTAACCCTCTTCCGATTATCATATTAAGAGATAAATCAATTACCCCCGGATTTCTAGAGACTTTAGGACAAAATACACTCGTTATTTTGGGTCTGGTTGTGATAGCAGCAGGCTCTTCGATGGGCTTTTACGTATTTAACCGTTACAAGAAAAAAGAAAAAGAAACTGTGAAAACGCCTGAACTGATAGGTCTTCCAATGATAGAGAGCGCCGAAGAAAAAATTGTGAAAATGCTCAAGTCCTCTGGCGGTAGCTTGTATCAATCAGCTATTGTCAATCAGTGCAAGTTTTCGAAAGCTAAAACCAGTCAACTTCTGACGGCTTTAGAGAAAAGGGGGATAGTTAGCAGGTACAAGAAGGGAAGAGATAAGATAGTGATACTTATTGAACAAGATAAAAAGTGAAATAGCAATGAGACATATTAAACCACATTTATTTTTTGTCTCAATTTTGCTGATGCCCTTTCTAATTCAAGTAGCTGTTGTTAAAGCAACTCCTGAAACTGTTGTAAAAGTAGAGCCTTATTCAAGTTATGCCAATTTAGGTGAAACATTTACCATCAATGTAACCGTTGCAGATGTCCAAAATTTGTATGGAGTTGACATCACTCTTTACTGGAACCCATCAATACTGCAAGTTGTAAGTGTAGACCTTCGCTTAGGTGTTGAATCCCATCCTGATGGAGTTATTCATGAGTCTCCATCGCTTCCATACATTTTTATCGCAGAAAATAATGTAAATCAAGAACAGGGAAAATATATTCTCGCGGCCACATCTTTTGCTCCTGCACCTTCTTTTAATGGAACTGGAAACATCGTTAGAATCACCTTTTCCGCAACTAGCACCGGAAATTGCAAACTCGACTTAGAAACAGAACTTTGGGACTGTCCCCCACCGAACCAAGGATCCATGCCAATTGAACATACAACAATTGATGGCTTTTTTGAATTAATTCCAGAATTTCCAAATATCCTAATCTTGCCCTTGTTTATAATTCTCACAATTTTCGCCGTTGCCTTTCGCAAGAAGATTTCCAGAAAGCTTGGCTTAAGGCTATTTGATTTCTTGGCTTTCCAGACAAGATTTATTAGTACATGTAAAAAGTTTACTAGATACGCAGGTTAGTCAAAATGAACAAGAAAATTATCATAGTTGTTTCGTTACTTGCCATTTTGACATTAACTCTAACGCTTGTTTACATGGTCCCTAAGACATCCGCTTCAACAACGTTACTGTATGTAGATCCGAAGACAATCGGAGGAACTGTAGGTCAAGATTTTGTAATCAACATAAACATCTCAAACGTTATCGATTTATACGGTTGGGGTTTCAAGTTAAGGTGGGATATCGCAATCTTAGATTTAGTAAATGTTACTGAAGGTACATTCCTAAAAAACGGTGGTAGCACTTTCTTCTTCCCTAGAATAAATAAAACCGCAGGCTACACCATCGTAGATTGCACTCTCCTAGGTAACACCCCAGGAGTAGGCGGAAACGGAACGGTAGCTACAATACAATTTCATGTAAACGAAAGCGGATATTGTGATTTGGATCTCTATGATACTCTGCTGATCAACTCATTAGAACAAACGATAACTCATACGGTTAGTGACGGTCACTTTAGCACAGAGCAACCCACATGGGTGTACATCACCGTCATAATAATTCTTATCATAATAGCGGCGGTAGCGATAATCGCAATATACCGCAAAAAATCAAAACGCTGAAGAAAAACCGAAGGAAAAGCTAGCAAGCTTTTAACAATGGAAAACAAAGGAGTGGTCAAAATAATTTTAACTTGCAGACTTGTAGCGAAGAATAGCAGCGATTCCACCGAAGGAGTTCTTCAGCATCTGACCCTCCTCCGTCTCAACCGATAAAATTTCCACATCTGCCCCAGTCTCTTCAGCCAACTCAGCTAGTTCGTCAATTAGGTCTTTGGAATCAGCTACGGCAAGAGTAGGAATATTGCATTTTGGACAGGGCTTTCCTTCTAGACTTTGTTCAAATTCTGGAAGCAGATGATTTTTCATCGTTTCCTGTTTAGTGTAGTCACATGATGTGCATTTCACGGTGACTCGAACCACATTCAAACCTTCAGAAAGAAGGAGAGTTTTCACGACCCCTGATTTTAGGCTTCGTCTCACCTCGCTTTCGCCATAGGTGGCTAAGCCAGTGTCGTGGCCGACTTCATAAAGGAAACCTTGCATTATTCTTTTTTCTTCAACGTATCGAATGCGCCGCAAGATTTCGGGGGAACGTTCTACAACTTCCTCTACGCCTTGTTCACTTACGTATGCGGTGTCGACGGTGGCTACGACTTTATCCTTCAACGTGTAATGAAGGTAATCTGCCTTCTGAAAATCGTATTTTGTGGGGCCTGGTCCCCCTATGATCAAGCCTTTTAGGTCAGGTAAAGACAGAAAATTTTTGTTGGCGTGCTCTCCGATGCGTTTGAAATAATTCATCAGTTTGGCTTCTCGTTGTCTTTCAAATCTTCTAGCAGATTGACCTCCAGCTCGAAATTTTCCAGGCACGCCCGACGTGATTTCTTCAATTATTTCTAAGCGCTTGCCTTGAAGAGTGGCGTAAGTTGTTGCGCTAGCGTCTATCACGACGAGCGCAAAGGTTTCTTTTTCCTTCAAAAATTCTTGGAGGTGTTCAATTTGGAATCTAGAATCGCAGCGGTAGAGATAAACTTGAATGGGTTCGGGTGGAGTGATCACATAGGTTTCGATTCTTTCGCTTCCAGGACCGTTTTGGGGGATGGCTCCGCAGAAGATTACCAAACCGTTTTCAGGCACCTTCTTGAAGAGTTTGACTCGCTGCGTGACTTTGACGATGGCGTCTTGAACGTTTTTTCGGGTTGTGGTAGATTTTATGTTGGAAGCTGTTCCATACTCTTGTTTAAGCATAGAAACTACTTCACTAGTTTGACGCCCCGGCGGCACGTAGAGGGAAACAAGTTCTGTTCCTCTGCCCTCCTTAGAGGCCAGCGTTTCCAATGCTCTTTTTAGGCGAAATCGTTGGAGGGATGTTCGTTTGGTGCTCAATTTGGTTTTCCACGCATTGACCGTAGAGCTACACTGTAATGAAACAGATAAAAGTTGTCGTTTATTTCATAAACAAACGCTAGCGGACAAGTTATAAACGATTGAGGTTGCAGGAAGAGTTTCGTTAACTTGGTTGAGTCTTTTTCTTTCTATTCTTCCAGTATTCAAACGTTATCATGCTGAGAGGAATCATTAAGGTGAGAAGAAGAAACAGTGCGATTGCTATCTGCCCTATTGCGATGAACTCGATTATTATGAAAATCCAAAGAGCGCCTATCATTATGACAAAGCTTTTAGTGAAATCACCTAAGAGACCCATGTTTCTCACTAGCTATACCGATAATCTCAGATTTTCTTAACCAAAGACTAGAGAAAGCAACTGCTCCACCAAGCATCATTGCACATGCAATTCCGAATAGACCAAAGTATACTGAGTTGGGGATTCTAGTCACTCCATACTCAATTTCTACTCTTGTGCTACTAAAATTCCATAGCGTAATGGCATCTATTGTCATGAGGGCTACATTGATCAAGAAACCGGAAAGGAGCAGTAGATAAACAATCCGCAACCTCTTTCCCACGTTCCAGCTTTCCAATTGGGCTGAACCTCCACCTTTCTGAAGCCAAAGATAGACTAATACACCAATGGGTAATGCTCCTAGCAATATGATGCTCTGAATATGTGAGGATAATGAAAGGATTGCTAAATATTGTTCAGCGGGTATCCAATCCCAAGCAAAGCTCATGAAGAGAGGCATTGCAACTAGCCCTAAACTGAAAATGCATATCAAATAACCTGCATGGAGTTTCGTTATCCTCAGTCTCACTGCTAATCCAGCCCCTATCGCCATAATCGCAACTCCCCCCATTATGCCCATGTAATTCATTTCATGCCAAAATCTGCAGAACCGTAAATGCACTTCCTTCGCGTAAGAGTCTTCATTGACAAAAACGAAAACCATAGAAGAGCTTGTTTCTGAGCCATCTGATGTCACACCAATTCCATACTTTAAATGATCTGTCTCGCTCCAAGTAGTGTCAAACGTTCCTTCCTGCCACATTGAAATATATGCGGGGTCCGGAAAAATAGAGAACTTGATTTTTCCTTCAGAAACGGTGAACGAAGCCACAAAATCGCCAGAAGAAACGTTTATGGTTCTATATTCATAGTCGTTTCCTTGCACCGTCAGATAATTGTTCAACAGAATGTCTTTCTTCTCTACCTGCGCGAAGGCAGGATTCACAAAGACATTTATCAAGATGAAACTACCGACTAGAAGCATGCCAAGAATTGCAACACTTTTCGCCAGAAGCTTCTGCCTTTTCATATGAAACCAATAGTGTATACTCGTGCTATGTATTAAATCTTACGATACGTCAGTGTGATCTGAGAAATCATTCATAAATATCTGTGTTGGAGGACAATATTATTCAAATTGATTCTACGTTATCTATTTGTTTAGGAAACAAAATTAGATGAGGTTTGAGGCGGGAGGAAGCTGTTAGCTCAAAAACTCATATTCGTTGGTCACGTTTCCGTCGACAAAATCGAGAACATCAATGGCACTAACGTTCAGCCGGGAGGAGCCGCATTATACGCCGCCATGGCAGCTAGAACACTGTCAAACAACGTCACATTAATCTCAGCTGTTGGCAAGGGCTACGACTTTCAAGACGCCTTGAACCTTTTAGATTCTAAAGACGTGAAAACGTACAACATGCCCTCCACAAGATTTCACATCAAATACAATAAACGCTGGGAAGCCCGGTACCTCAAAACCGTCCACGGCGCCGGCTCCAAAATAACTTCCAGAACAATTTCAGCGAGATGGCTTAGACCAAAAAGCATATTCCACATATCTCCTATGAGAGCTGCAAAGGTCGCTAGAATCCTCGCCAAAATAAAGAAGGCGTCGCCAGAGAGCAAAGTTTCGGTTAACACGTGGATGGATTATATTAAGGAGGGTCGAAGAAGCAGGGAAACACTCAAGGACCTTGCTTTGAAAGCCGACTTTTTCATCTTAAACGATTCTGAAGCCAAAGCTTTGACGCAAACCGATTCCATTTCGTCAGCCCTGAGACTTCTCAAAGCTAAAATGCTGATTGTTACGTTGGGAAACTTGGGAGCCATAATAAGCGGAGAGAACACGGGAATGCAGATGATCCCCGCTTTGAACATACCACCAGAAAGAATTGTTGACACAACCGGAGCCGGAGACGTATGGTGCGGGGCATTTCTAGCCACATACAACTTGACCGAAGACTTGACAAAGTCTGTGAGCGTTGCATCCATAATCTCCAGCATAAAATGTTCAGACTGGGGCTTCAACAGCCTCACAAAACTTAGATTCAAAGAACCTAACGATGTGATAGAGTTCGTAATCGGACTAAAGGAAGGCGGACTTCAAAAAAGAATACCAGACTACATAAACTAATAGACCTAACACAATGTTTCTATTCGCCGAGAATCTTGAAGAAAACACAATCCAGACTTGGTGGACCGGGCGGGATTTGAACCCGCGGCCTCCGCCTCTTTCGGCTGGACATGCGAAGGCGGCGTATGCACTGAAGACAACATAGTCGTCATTCATGCCAGACTGAACTACCGGCCCACTAGGGTTTGAAACAGAGCTTCATATTAAACGTTTTTCGCAATCCATAAACGAAATGTATATTTAACTGATTAGTGGATTTGCCTCCTGCATTTTTCCTTTTTTCTTTGCTGTTGCTTGTTTTGTTCATGTGGCTACCGTTTTTCTAACTCGAAGGTAAAGGTAAACGTCTTCAAATAAGGTTCCATACTTTCTGATTCGATGCATAATTTTGGAGAGGGCGATTTTGTCAACATCGGTGTTGGTAAGGTAAGCTTCCAGAATTCGGCGTTCACGGTCAGTAAAGATATAGGTTCTCATAACTTCTCAATTGCAGGGAAAAATATAAATAAGTTTTTTCCCAATGCACGCCAGTAGCTAAAACCGTTGAAGATACTTGCGAGCTTTTAAAAGTAAGTTTGAAAAATTTAGCGAAATGCATAAATCAGATTTTTCAGTTGTAACAATTGGTCGGGCGGTAGCTCAGCTTGGTAGAGCTTCCGAGTCAGCTTGACCCTTGTCCAAGTTGACGGAGACGCTGTAGACGCCTGCCAAAGGTGGGCATCACCCAGCCTTCCAAGCGCACAACGCAGAAACCGGATTGTCGCAGGTTCAAATCCTGCCCGCCCGACCACTTGAATTATACCAGACATGACGATTTTTGTTTAACTGAAGCCTTTGAAATTTCAGTCGAAACCTCAATGTACCGCAACTGCGCGGAGAATGTTGGTAGTATTTAAAGAAAAAACTAGGGGGTCTAGATACAGAGAGAAGGAGATGACAACAAACTTGACGTAGAGTTTAAGGCTAAGATATGCGAATAGGTTTTAAAGGGGGAAAAACTTTACCTAACTTTCTATCTTCAATAAAAGGTGATTAACTTTGACAGAGAAAGTTTCAAAAATATTTGAAGAAGCTCGCAAAGAAAAAAGAAACTTCTTGCTTGAGCCTGAGGCTAAAACCATATGCAGGGAATACGGAATACCTGTAACAAAGTTTAGGGTAGCAAAAACCGCGGAAGAAGCAGTGAAGTTTGCTGAGGAAATTGGCTACCCAACCGTTCTCAAAATTGTTTCTCCAGACGTTATCCATAAATTTGATGTAGGCGGAGTAATCCTCGACCTCAATAGCCCAAAAGATGTCCGAGACGCCTACAAAAAAATCTTAGACAACGTGAAGAAACACAAGCCCGACGCCAAGGTTAAAGGTATCCTTGTTCAGGAAATGGCTCCTTCATCAACAGAGGTCATCGTAGGATCAACCAAAGACCCCCAGTTTGGACCAGCCTTAATGTTCGGACTCGGCGGAATCTTTGTAGAAGTCTTGAAAGACGTAACCTTCAGAATTGCCCCAATCACCGAACAAGACGCACAGCAAATGATCACAGAAGTGAAAGCCTATCCCATTCTTAAGGGCTATCGCGGTCAACCTCCCGCAGACATCAACGCCATAGTAAAAATTTTGCTAAACACCTCAAAATTAGTGATGGATCACCTAGAAATCAAAGAGCTCGACCTAAACCCCATCATGGTTTACAAGAAGGGAGCAAAAACGGTCGATGCAAGAATCATATTGGAATAAGGACTTCAGCTATTCTAAAAACGAAATCTTCTCCCAACTTCAAATTCCACAAGACACTCCTTTCTTCGCTCGACTTGACGGAAGACGATTTCAAGCAATTTCAGAAAAAATTGGCGCTGACAAACCCTTTGACTTAAGATTCGCTAAGTGCTTAGTTGCCTCTACAAGAGCCGTGTTTAAAAGCAACTTTAATCCAGCCTTAGCTTACGTAGCCAGCGACGAAATTAACGCGCTCTTTTTGTATGCCGCACCCTTCAGACGAAGAATTGAAAAAATAAATTCAATTCTCGCCGGAATTGTCTCCAGCGCGTTTTCATTAAGCGTTGCAAAAATCTTCAAGAAAAAATTAATCACTGCTTTTGATTCTCGTATAATCGTTTCCTCCCAAGAAAAAATAGCAGAATACTTAACTTGGAGACAAAGAGACGCCTGGCGAAACCACAGCAACGCCTATGCCTATTGGCTCTTTCGAAGAAATGGCTATAAACCCTCAGAAGCCGCGAAGAAATTGAAGGGATTAAAAACCAAGGACCTGCACGAAACTCTCTTCCGCCACGGCATTAACCTAACCCAAACACCAGCTTGGCAGCGTAGAGGAATCCTCGTTTACAGAGCGCAATACGAAAAGCAGGTGAAAAACAATTGGGTAACACGTCGCCAAATAAAAGAGAACTGGAATCTCCCTCTCTTCTCGTCAAAAGAGGGACAATATTTGATTCAACAAATCCTTAGTTGGGCTAAACCTAGCACAGGAAGAGGATAAATTGTCTGAACCCCTTCAACAGAAAATCGAAAAACTAAATCAAGAGTTAGTCTCGCTAAAAGAAGAACGAAACAAGCTGAACTTGGAAGCTAAAAAATGGGCTGAAAAAAGAAACGCTATCCACGAACAAATCAAAGATCTACGAATAAAAGCTGCTGACCTCAAAGAGAAACGAGACAACCTAAACGAGAAAGTTCAAGAGCTAAAAAGCCTACGTGACCGAGCCAAGACGAAACGCAAAGAAAAACACGCCCAAATTTTGAAACTAAAACAAAAACTTAGAAGCCTTACGGAAAGGAAGCCTTCACAGAGCATGTATAATTTACAGAGTGAAATTGAAAAGCTTGAGTGGAAAATTCAAACCACGTCTCTTCCCGTAAAGGAGGAAGAAATGCTGATTAACCAGGTGAGGCAATTTGAAGTCCAACTGTCAGTTCACAAACAAATAGAAAAATCAAAAGAAAAACTCATGGTGCTGCGAACCGAAGAGAAAACACTTGAAACCAAAGCCAAATCCTGTCATGAAAACTTGTCAGAACTCGCCGAACAAAGTCAAAAAATTCATGAAGAAATGCTTGAAACCTTGAACAAAGCTCGCAACCTTAAGGTTGAGGCGGACAGTGCCCATCAAAAATATGTCGAAATCAAAAAGCAAGCTCAGAATCTCCACCAAAAATGCGTCAAACTTTTAGACAAGATTAAGACTTTCGAAAAAAATCTCCAGAAAGCGGAGGAGAAAAAACAAGCTAAACGCCAACGTGAACTCCTTAAAGAATTGGAAGAAAGGGCATCAGAGAAGTTGAAACGCGGCGAGAAACTAACATGGGAAGAATTTAAGTTACTCACCGAAAAAGGGAAAATATGATAACTTCAAAGAGGAAACGAAGACAAAATTAAAGTGAGTAACAATTAACAAACTAATAGGAGAACAATCATGTCGAAATCAGCGAAGAAGAAGCCGGAGCGCATCCTCATTCTCTGCGTTGACAGGGATGACGACCTCGGCGTGAAAGCGGGAATAAAGACGCCTATTCTTGGAAGAAAAGACAATATCAACGCGGCTGCGGGTCTTGCCCTCCGAGATCCTGAGGAACCTGACGCGAATGCTATGTTCGAAGCAGTTAGAATCTACGATAATCTGAAGAAGGGAGCTAAAGAACAGGAGGAGCATGAGGTCGCGACTATAGCTGGTTCCGATCTGGGTGGGGTAGGAGCGGACCGCCAACTCGTAGCCGAACTCACCGAAGTTCTAAGCGTATTCCCAGCGACTGATGTTATCCTCGTTACCGATGGTTACACGGATGAAGCCGTCTTGCCACTGATTGAATCTAGGGTGCCAGTAACCTCGGTTCGAAGAATTGTGATGAAGCATAGCAAATCCATCGAGGAAACAGCCGCTCTGTTCAGCCGATATTTAAAAATACTTGTAGAGAACCCTCGCTATTCTCGAATTCTGTTAGGACTACCTGGAATCCTCTTGATCATTTTAGGCGTCTTTGCGGTGTTCAACTGGTTGTCATACGCTGGAATAGCCTTCCTCATAGTTTTCGGCGCATTCCTTTTTGTAAGAGGATTTAGACTTGACAAAACAGCTCTCAATTTTTACAAATGGGTCAGAGAATATTCTCCACCTCCTTACACTGTGCAAATAGCAGGATTTTCTGCAGTTGCTGGGGTCTTGTTGCTTTTAGTGGGCGGTTATCTAGGAGGGACAGCCGTTGCAGATGCGCTACCTACAATAGACTCTAGCCAATGGTTCGCATCACTTCCAAGACTTATCGGAGAGTTTCTCTCAGAATCAATACTTCTAATCGTTATCGGTGTCTGCGTTATACTTTCTGGCAGAGTGATTCGCTGGTTCTTTGAGCGAGACCTACGGTTGTGGCGTACCATCGTCATTGTAGTCGTATTTGCATGGTCGTATACAATGTTTTATCAAGCATCTCAAATTCTTATAAACCCACAGTTTTCTTATGCCGGCCTTGTGGTTGCGATTATCATCGGCATACCTCTAATCGTAGCCGCTGTTTTAACTGTGTTTATACTGCGGAGAAGATATGCCAGCTTTTTCATAGGGAAGGAAAAAGAGATTGAGGAATTTAATGAAGGCTGATGTGGCGATAATTGGCGGATCTGGTTTAGAGACCTTGTTAGAGAATACGGAGCAAATTCGAGTGGGAACTCCTTACGGGCTCCCACCCTCCATATCAATCGGCGAGGTTAGAGGAAAATCAGTTGCTTTTTTACCTCGTCACGGCGTTCATCACTCCATTCCTCCTCATAAAGTGAACTATCGAGCAAACATTTACGCCCTGTTTGAAATTGGGGTTGAGCGAATCTTTGCGACAAATGCTGTGGGCGCCATAAATGTTGATTTTAAGCCAGGTGATTTGGTGGTTCCTCATGATTTGGTTGACTTTACCAAGCTTCGTAAACTCAGTTTCTACGATGACGCTCCTGTTACGCATGTGGACATGTCTCAGCCGTTCTGCTCTGAAATCCGTGCGCTATTGATTAAGACGATAAAGAAACGCAGTTCACAAGTGTGGGATAGAGCTGTTATTGTCTGTACCGAGGGACCTCGCTTTGAAACTCCTGCAGAGATTGAGCTGTTCAGACGTTTGGGTTGCGATTTGGTAGGAATGACTGTAGCACCTGAGGCTATACTTGCGCGTGAACTGGAGATGTGTTACGCGACCGTAAGCTTTGTTTCAAATATGGCGGCTGGATTCCAGCAACGACTAACAGCTCAGGAAGTAGGCAAAGTTGCGAAGGAGAAAATGCCAGTTATTGAGCAAATTTTAAAAGAAGCCATCAAACATTTACCAACAAACCGCCGCTGTCCTTGTGCCCATTCACTTAAAGATGCAAGATTTCGAGGTTAAATAATGCTACAGGGTTTACTGTCCGCACTTGGAATCTATAAGCTATATGAAAAATGGCTATGGTACCAAATAAAGAGTGGAACAAAGCCAGAACACGTAGCAATAGTCCTTGACGGAAATCGAAGGTGGGCTTCTGAGAGGTCGTTGAATCCATGGATTGGTCACCATTATGGCGCCGACAAAATTGAGAATCTGCTGAATTGGTGTTTAGATTTGGATGTGAAATCAATCACTCTATACGCCTTTTCAACTGAAAACTTTCGGCGTTCTCCAAAAGAAGTGGAAGAGATCATGCGGATAGCTGAGGAAAAGCTACGGGAGATTCTTGAAGATGAAAGTATTCACAAAAACAAAGTTCGCGTTAAGGCTATAGGCCGGCTTGATCTCTTGCCTAAAAAACTTCAAGAAATGATTAGACGGGTAGAAGAATCCACAAAGCATTACGATGAGCATTTCTTAAATGTGGCTCTAGCTTATGGTGGAAGGGCAGAGATCGTTGACGCAACGAAGAAGATCGCACAGAAAGTGGAAAGTGGAAATTTGTCTGTCAAGGAAATAGATGAGCATCTTTTTGAGAAATACTTGTACACTGCCCACATGCCTAAGCAGGATCCTGATCTCATCATCCGAACCTCTGGAGAAGAGCGGCTGAGCGGCTTTCTCTCATGGCAGTCTGCCTATAGCGAACTCTTCTTCTTGGACATAAACTGGCCGGATTTTAGACGCATAGATCTGTTACGAGCAGTTCGAACCTATCAAAGACGGAAACGGCGTTTCGGCCAGTGAAAATAGAAAACGAATCGAAAACTCATCCTCTTTTCTTCGCGCTAACTATCGAAACTACATCCCTGTCTTTAAGCACGTAATTTTCTCCAATTCTCTTTTTCTCATAAACTTCGATTGCGTGAATGAACCCCTCTCCCAATTCTGTGTGAATTATATAGGCTAATTGTCGTGCGGTGGTGCCGTAGTGTACAAGATACGCGTCGGGAAGCACTCGACCGTTATGGTCGCTGAGGTGTTCTAGGTCTTCCACTGGATAAACAACGATCATGTTTAGGAGTTTGGAGAAAGCAATGTTGATGGCTTCTTGGACGCCAGTGGACCCGAGTTTTTGCAGTATCCTCTCCTGAATAACTTTCAGCGCCTTACCTTGAGTTTCTGTCAGTTCCTCAGGTTTCATAATGTTGAAGTTGCAGTCTCCTGGTCTGTAGTCGATTAAACTTTTTTCGACGGCTCTCCTAAGGGCTAGCTCCGCTTCTGCGCAACAAGGTATAACAATGTAGCCCATTTCTTTCAATCTCTCAACATTTTCTTCTGCAGTTGGAAGGTCAATTTTGTTTGCGGCAATCAACATGGGTTTAGAGATACTTCTCAAGACATTAAGAAAATTTATCAGGTCATCATCACTCCAGAGAGTTGGTTTTTCCGAGTTCAAATTCGTTTTCCTTAAAGCCTCGATTATGTGGTTTCTTCTAATAGCTAGTCCGCTTAAGCGAGTTTCAAAGAGAGAGACTAGGTCCTCTGCACCTGCCTCAGCTGTTCTAGCCATTTTAGGCCAGTCCTTCTTCAATATTTGAGTAAGCCACATGGTTATCTCCGTCTCCAAGAACTTCACGTCTTCTGCAGGATCATGGGAACCTAGCTTGCATATTTTTCCTTCAGAATCTGTTGCTCCCGCGGCGTCGACTATGTGGATGAGCGCATCTGCTTTCCTTATTTCGTCCAAAAACTGGTTTCCCAGCCCTCGTCCCTGCCAAGCGCCTGGAACCAGTCCAGCGCAATCAATCAATTCAACTGGAACTAATCTTATCCCATCTAAGCATATGGAGTTCTTCGGGTTGTCTTTTACGTTAAACTCTTTGCACACGCAGGGAGTCCGTAGATATCCTATTCCCCGATTCGGCTTTATGGTGGTAAACGGGTAACTTGCAATTTCCACCGGAACCAGTGTTGCGGCAGAGAAAAAGGTGGACTTGCCAGTGTTGGGCTTCCCAACTATGCCAACCATCAAGACCTTCGACTTCCCATTAAATGTAGGAGACATTATTTAAATGAACTTTCTGTTGGAAAGGAAAAAAACTAAGCAATGCATTTATTCACAAGTCAAGATTCTGTATTTAATCGATGGAGAATTAAACTTGAAGACGAAGAAGATTATTGTTTGCGATTCTATTCATGAAGAAGGAATAGAAAAATTAAAGAAAGCTGGCTTTGAGGTTGACGTAAATCCAACGATCACTCTTGAGCAGCTAACAAAGATAGTTTCGAAATATGATGCGTTAGTTGTACGAAGCCGAACCAAAGTCACGAAAGAAATCATTGAAGCTGGAAGGCGACTAAGTGTTATAGGTCGAGCAGGCGTAGGGCTTGACAACATCGACCGAGGGACTGCAGAGAAAAAAGGCATCATGGTTTTAAACGTTCCGGAAGCAAGCGCCAACGCTGCAGCCGAATTAACAATAGGGCTGATAATATCATTAGCACGCAGCATCCCGCGGGCAGATAATTCAATGAAAGAAGGAAAGTGGATTAAAAAACAGCTTATGGGCTGGGAGCTAATGGATAAAACTCTTGGTATAATAGGATTAGGAAACGTTGGTGGAAGAGTTGCGCAGATTGCTAAGGCGTTAAAAATGAAAATACTCATCACAAAGAGAACGCCGCCTGCGCCAGAGTTACTAAGAGAGCTTGAAGCAGAATTCGTTCCACTCAAAAAGTTGTTACAACGAAGTGACGTAGTCACTATTCACGTTCCTTTGACGCCACAAACCACGAATATGATAGGTAAACAGGAAATCCAACTCATGAAAAAAGGCGCCTTTCTAATAAACACATCAAGAGGAGCAATTGTAGACGAAAAAGCCCTCTTGAATGCCTTGAAATCTGGAAAGTTAGGCGGAGCCGCACTCGACGTTTACAGAATTGAGCCGCCTAAAGATTTGTCACTGATAAATTTACCAAACGTTATATGTACTCCTCACATAGGAGCCCAAACGGAAAGAACTTACAGGATAACGGCGGTTTCAATTGCAGAAAAAATCATCGATACCTTAAAGTAATTCACATCTATAACGCGACACAGACCTTACAAAAAGAGTGTGAAGAACTCAAACGAACCTATCATTTAGCTGACTATCTTTAATTTAAAATAACAATTTACTGTTAAGAGAATAACCAAGCGATGTGTAGCCTATCAAACCATTTTTAATTAGAGCTGTTCCCCAGAATAAAATTCTTAATAATTTTTATTACTCCTTCTCCTTTTTCTTCTATTGCTTCAGTGGACTGGCCAATACTATGAGGCGTTGCTATTACCTTATTATCTCTAATTAACTTGTTAGACACCTCATTTTCGAAAACTGGCTGATGCTTATAAACGTCCAGTGCCGCGCCGCTAAGTTTTCCTTGGCATAATGCGTCCAACAAAGCCTCTTCATCTACGATGCCTCCTCTTGCTGTATTTATTAAGTATGCTCCATCCTTCATTTTACTAATTTCATTTTTTCCGATCATACCCTTAGTTTCTTCAGTTAAAGGAGCATGTATAGTAATAAAGTCCGATGTCTCCAGAAGCGTATCCACGGTTACAGCAAATTCATTATCTTTAACACAGGGATCGTAAGCAACAACCTTCATTTCAAGCGCAGAAGCCATTTTAGCCACTTCCTTTCCTATTCTGCCATAGCCAATTATTCCTAAAGTCTTGCCCTTTATCCGACATCCCTTTAACTCTTTCTTCTTCCATTCCCCGCGCTTCATCGATCTGTCTCCTTCTACAAGGTTTGTTGAGTGCGCCAAAATGTATGCCATAACACCCTGTGCAACGTCGTAGGATTGAACAGGAACGTTACAAAACTGTATCGCTTTTTCTTCTAAACAGCCTACATACACATGATCCACGCCATGAGTGGCACTTATCACACACCTTAAATTCCGCATCCTTTCAACAAGTTTTTCATTAACCCTAGTTTTACTTCTAACCACAAGGATAGTGACATCGTCTAATTTAACATCGTTATCAATGTTAGATGCTTTAGCAACCTCTCCGTATTCGGCTAGTTCATCAAAAAATTTTTTGCTGTAATCATCAGCTACCAAGATTTTATGTTTATTCATTTATGTCACCTGTGTGTGATAATCAATCCGATGGTCTTCTCACCTAATGCTCATGTGCCCATATTAAAGTTACGCAAATTTTTTGATGGTGCGGCTTACATACAAAAAGCATAATAGAACACGCCGTACATGCAGAAAACAGCATCGCAAGGAAGTTTAGACTGTAGCAAACAAAAAATATACGCTACAAAACCACTAAAACCGTAAGGACATTATCATTAAATGGAAAGTTATACTTTCATGAGGGACCTGTCAGTTGAAGCTGGAAAAAGAGAAATTAATTGAAATATACAGGAAACTGCTAGAGATCAGACATTTTGAAGAAAAAGCCTTCGAGTTATACGGACAAAACCTTGTTCCAGGAACCCTCCACCTATACGCTGGACAAGAAGCCGTAGCAGTTGGCGTATGCGCCAACCTTAGAAAGGACGACTACATAACCAGCACTCATCGGGGACATGGACACTGCATAGCAAAAGGCGCCCAACTTGACAGAATTATGGCGGAAATCTTAGGCAAGAAGACAGGCTACTGCAAGGGCAAGGGCGGCTCCATGCACATTGCCGACTTCAGCGTGGGCATGCTTGGCGCAACCGCTGTTGTAGGCGCTGGAATTCCCATAGCTCCTGGCGCTGGTTTGTCGATCAAACTCAGGGGAACCGACCAAGTCGTAGCCTGCTTCTTCGGTGAAGGCGCATCAAATCAAGGAACGTTTCACGAGGGAATCAACATGGCGGCCATCTTGGCACTCCCAGTGGTGTTTGTTTGCGAAAACAACCTCTACGCCATGGGTACCCGTAAGTCAAGAGTTATGCTGATTGAAAATGTTGCTGAGCGGGCCGTAGCCTACGGCATTCCAGGGGTGACTGTAGATGGAAACGATGTAGTTGCGGTTTATGAGGCGGCACATGAGGCGGTTAATAGAGCGAGGGAAGGCAAGGGTCCTACGCTTGTAGAATGCAAGACGTATAGACATAAGGGGCACTCCAGATTTGACCCCGCCACCTACCGACCAAAAGAAGAAGTTGAAGAATGGCTTAAAAAAGACCCAGTTCAACGATTTAAGGCAAAACTTCTAGAAATGAAAATCTTAACAGAGAAGGAAGCCAACAAAATCGAACAAGACGTTATCGCCGCCGTGGAAAAAGCCGCCAAATTTGCCATAGACAGTCCGTATCCAGCACCAGAAGAAGCACTAGAGGACGTTCACGCTTAGGAGGATGCCAAAAAATGAGGCAGATAACCTACCGAGATGCGCTTCGTGAAGCTTTGCGGGAAGAAATGCTTCGCGACAAAACCGTGTTCGTACTTGGGGAAGATGTTGGACGATATTGGCAAGGTGCCTTCAAGGTTACGAAGGGACTTGCAGAGGAGTTTGGTGACGAACGGGTTCGAGACACTCCCATTTCAGAATCAGCAATCATAGGAGTTGCCGCTGGCGCAGCCATAACTGGCATGAGACCAATAGCAGAAATCATGTTTGGAGACCTCTCAGCACTAGCCATGGATCAGATAGCAAATCAAGTGGCGAAGTTGAGATACATGTTTGGCGGTCAAACTAAGGTGCCAGTCGTTATCAGAATGCCCTTCGGCGCTGGAGTCAACATTGCGGCGCATCACTCTCAAAGTCTTGAAGCTTGGTTCATGCATGTTCCCGGATTAAAAATTGTCATGCCTTCATTTCCCTATGATGCGAAAGGCTTGCTGAAAACTGCAATAAGAGATGACAGCCCGGTGATGTTTTTTGAACATAAGCTTCTCTACTCTATTGAAGGACCTGTTCCCAAAGAAGAGTATACTATTCCTTTTGGAGTGGCAGATGTAAAAAGAGAAGGGAAAGACGTTACAATAGTCGCCACTTTATACATGGTTCATAAGGCTCTCGCCGCAGCTAACACTCTCCGTAAAGAGGGAATCGATGTAGAGGTTATTGACCCCAGAACCCTCATTCCTCTCGATAAGCAAGCAATCGTAAATTCGGTTAAGAAGACGAGTCGGATCGTAATTGTTACAGAAGACTGCAAGACAGCGGGTGTGAGCGCAGAAATCGCAGCCATGGTTGCCGAGGAAGCGCTGGACTATTTGGACGCTCCAATCAAAAGAGTGGCAGAGCCAGATACACCTATACCCTTCAGCCCACCTCTGGAACAGTTCGTTATACCCAACGAAAAGAGCATAATAAAAGCAGTGAAGGAAATCGTTTATTAACCGAACGTCAATATCATTTTCCAAAATTAATGAAGGGACCGCGTTTGGCAACAAAAATCTTGATGCCTAAGCTCAGCTTAACCATGAAGGAAGGAACCGTGAGTGAATGGTTCAAAAAAGAAGGCGACATGGTGGAGAAGGGAGAACCTCTAGTTGAGGTGCTTTCAGAAAAAGCAACATATGATGTTGAAGCCCCAGCTTCCGGAGTTCTCCGCAAAATTTTGGCGCCAGAAGGAACAGATGTGCCAGTTGCTGGAACCCTTGGCATCATAACAGCGCCCGACGAAGAGCTTCCAGAAATCGAAACTGTCGCCGCAGCTCCAAAGATAGAAGCCGAGGAAGCTGTGGCTGTCCCGGAGAAGAAGCCTGTTGAAAGGATTAAAGAACGCATCATAGCCTCTCCTGCTGCTAAGAGGTTGGCTAGGGAAAATGGCATTGACCTAAATCAGGTTAGAGGAACTGGTCCTGAAGGGAGAATTGTTGAGGAGGATGTGATGAGCCTCATTGAAGAAGTGAAGGTTATGCCTCAGGTGCGGGAGGTTATACCTTTAACTGGAATAAAAAAGACGGCGGCGGAACGCGTGTCACTGAGTGCCCGAACAGCCCCTCAAAGCACCATAAGCATGGAGGTGGACATGTCCAACGCTGTGAAACTTCGCGAAAAGATTCACGTATCTTACACAGACATGCTGGTGAAGGCGGTTGTAAAAGCTTTGGCAGAACATCCCCTCATAAACTCGGCGCTGGAAAATGAAAAAATCAAGATTTTTGCCGACATTAATGTAGGCGTTGCGGTTGCCACAGAAAGAGGGCTCATTGTTCCCGTGATATATAATTCGGATAGGAAAACGCTGGAAAAAATTGCTTCAGTGTCAAAGGAACTGATCGAGAAGACGAAGCAAGGAAGACTAACAAAGGAGGAGTTGACCGGAGGAACCTTCACCATCACAAACCTCGGCATGTATGGAGTGGACGTTTTCACCCCTATAGTTAACCCTCCAGAAACCGCGATACTTGGAGTTGGAAGAGTTGTGGAAAGACCGGTGGTAGTGGATGGGCAGATAGTGGCTAGACCCATGATGCAACTAAGCTTAACCTTTGACCATCGAGTTGTCGACGGGGCTCCAGCCGCAGAATTCTTGCGGAAAGTGAAGCAAGTTATGGAGAGCCCAGACACACTCCTAGCCTAACCACCCTTCTTCAAAACCTCTGGTGTCTCACTAGTTTCCTTTGTGCACAAGAATTCGACTGATTCATCGCCGATGTTCTTGAATTGATGCTTTTCGTATGATGGAATGAAAATCGCATCCCAAGGTTTCACCACTAATTTTTTGTCTCCTCCTCGAACCAGAGCTCTCCCTTTAAGCATGAAAACCTCGTGCTCGTGGGCGTGCTTTTCTAAGGGAGTGTATCCTCCAACATCTATGGTGAAGAGTCGAAGCTGCAGTCTCTTTGCGCCCGCACCCTTGTGAAGTATGTATTTAACTTTGACTTTATGCGATTCTTTTTCAGTAATTTTGTATTTCCTAACCTTCTCAACGTTTGCGACGTACATTGCTTGTTCCTCACAAATTCAACTGCTACAAGGGTGCATAGATATAAGTTTCTAGCCTTACTTTCGCAAAGAAAGTCTTAAATGTTCACGACCTCAAAACACCCTCGAAACAAAATGAAGGTTGCTATGTATTACAGCCTTGATGACGTAAGAATCGAGGAGATGCCGACGCCTGAAACTGGACCAGAAGAAATCTTGGTTGAAATGAAGGCGTGTGGAATATGTGGATCCGACTTTATGGAATGGTATTTAGAGAATCGCGCTCCTTTGGTTCTTGGTCATGAACCCGCTGGCATTGTTGTCAAAGTTGGAGACAAGGTTGAGGATTTCAAGCTTGGAGAACGAGTTTTTGTGCACCATCACGTTGCATGCCTCACATGCCACTACTGCCTCCGGGGGGACTATACCATGTGTAAACAGTTTGGACAGACCCATATACACCCGGGAGGCTTTGCTGAATACTTTAAGGTGCCTGCCCCCAACCTGCAAATAGACACGCTGAAGATTCCGGATAAGGTCTCCTTTGAAGATGCCACCTTGATTGAGCCTATTGCATGTTGTATAAAAGGGATCATGAAGTGCGATATTAAACCAGGAGACGCTGTGACGATAATTGGAGACGGCCCATCCGGAGTCATCCATGTAGCGCTCGCGAGAATCCTAGCAGCAGGCACCATAATTATAAGTGGTCACCATGATTCTAGACTGAAAATTGCTAAGAGAATTGGCGCCGATTTAGCGGTAAATTCGTACAAAGAAGACCTTGCCGAAATAGTTAGGGAGGCTACTGAGGGAAGAGGGGCAGATGCGGTCATAGTCACCGTACCGAACATTAAAGCCTTGTCGAATGGGATAGATATCTGCCGTAAAGGCGGAAGTGTGTGTCTCTTTGCTCCCACATCGCCTAAGGAGTATATAACCGTAAGCCCAAATAGACTGTTCTTCTCAGAAATCAAAATTATTCCATCCTATTCCACATCCCACATAGAAACGAGAACCGCTTTAAAACTCATAAGCTCCGAAAGAATCAAGGCGAAAGAACTCATAACACATCGCTTCCCACTAAACCGTATAGAAGACGCTTTCGAAACAGCAGCCAAAAGCAAAGAATGCCTGAAAGTAGTAGTACTGAACGAATAAGAGAAATTAAAGTTTCGTTTTTTAGCGGCAAGATGATGGCTTATCCTACCATCGTCGAAAGGATAACTACAAAATTCATTATGACTACGAAAGTATAGTAGGCTACGAGAATAATGAGCATCACCTTGAAAACTTGACGGGTGAATTTCCATTCGTGGGGCGCAACCACTTTCTTAGCTACGGCACATAGTATTCCAAAAAACAATACTAAGCCAATTTTAACCCAAGCTGAAAGAAATATTCCTATTTGGCCCCAAAGATACAGCGTAACTGGGTTAACTTCGTACAAAGGCGTAGTTGTCACTATGTCGAGGATATTCAATAGAAAAAGTGTCGCAAAGCAAACTTTAATAGACGATAACTGTAGCCAGTTCATTTTCAACTTCAAACTTGGGGTATTTCTGGAGGCAATTAACCTTTACTGTCAATCTATATTCTAAAACTGTATCTTAACTTAGATACCCGAAAATTAAAATCTTGTATGCCACTAGACACATTTAACCAAAAGAAAGTGATATTAAATTGGCTAGGGAAAAAATGAAAGCCGCTTTGTTATACGGAGTAAAAGACCTTAAAGTCGAAAACATCGACATGCCGAAGATGGGACTTGGTGAAATTCTGGTTAAAGTTAGGGCTGCAACAACCTGTGGAACCGACTTGAAAATTTTTCAGAGGGGCTACGTGGACGGAGTTATTCAATACCCAACGGTTTTTGGACATGAGTGGGCTGGAGAAGTAGTCAAAGTTGGTGAAGGTGTCTCTTGGCTGAAAGAGGGCATGCGAGTTAGGGCTGGAAACAGTTCGCCGTGTCTCCGATGTAAAATGTGTCAAAAGGGGAATTACAACTTGTGCGAAAACATGATGTGGCTCTGGGGTGCCTATGCCGAATATATCAAAGTTCCAGCTCGCATAGTGATGCTCAACACGCAGGAGATTTCACCCAACATAACCTACGAAGAAGCCGCAGTAACAGAACCCCTAGCTTGTGTTCTCCACGGAATCGAAAAAGCAAAAATTAAGCTGGGAGACAACGTTGCTATCATTGGCGCAGGACCTATAGGTCTTCTCCATTTGCAAACAGCCAAAAAAATGGGGGCGGAGAAAGTCGTAATCTGCGACCTTGTTGACGAACGCCTACAAGTAGCTCAAGAACTCGGCGCCGACGAAACAGTCAACGCCAAACGTGAGGACCCCGTTGAGAAAATCAAGCGATTCACCGACGGCTATGGAGCAGATGTTGTCGTCGAAGCCATAGGTCTTCCAGCAACTTGGGAGCAAGCGTTAAAGATGGTTAGGAAGGGCGGAACAGTCTTAGAATTCGGCGGATGCCCACCTGGAACAGAGATTACGGTTAGAACAGAGTTGCTTCACTATGGAGAGGTAACTATGCTTGGAACGTTTCACACAACCCCTGCGCACTTCAAAAAGGCCTTAAATCTCATAGCATCTGGAACCGTGAAGGTGAAGCCGCTGATAACTCGGCACATGAATCTGGCTGAGGTAAAGAACGCTTTCGAAATATTGACTACATCGAAAAGCGACCTAAAAATTGCCATACATCCGTAAGTTCTTATGTGAAAAAAGGATTTTAATGCGCACGCAGAGTGACGCTTGTTAAGATGGACAAAAGTTTAATCAGGAAAAGGCAATTTTGCGTCTGTCGTTAAATTTAAGCCTATCTGACTCAGCGTCTTTTCGTTACCTTCGTTCATAAGATGAGTAGTGTGCATCTCACAACCTTTCAATTTATCCAGCGCATCTAAACATCTGCGTGCATTCTCGCCCGATACTGCGCTTGCAGCCAGCGCGTTGAGTATTTCTTTTACATCCAATGATGTGCTGCTTAACCTAATTATACTCTTTAATTTTATCATGCTTTGGATTACATTTGGAGATATCACATCAACTTCATCCGGTATTTCTGCAAGGATCTTTGTTGCATTTAGAAGCGCCGCCGATTCAGCATAGAGTAGTGGCGAATTCTTGCCTTTTACGATCATGGCTTTACCTGAATCCAAAAAGATTTCGATTGCCGCGCCACAGAACACACCTTTGTATCCTTTTCCCTCATCTTTTCTCCCTCTGGCGTCTTCTGCTGCTTCTCTTGCTGGTAGGACAACAGAACGGTCTTCGGGCTTAACGCCCGCTTTTTTAATAATTTTTTCCATTCTCTCAAAAGTATCGTAGAGAGTCTCACCCTCCACAAATTCTCTGTGATACCTGAAATAGCGTCTTACGATTTCTTGTTTGCTTGCTTCACGTACTACATCATCATCAATTATTCCCTCTTTAGCCATGTTGACACCCATGTCCGTTGGTGATTTATATTTCACCATCGGATCGCCTTTGCCGACTATCTTATCGATTATTTTTTTCATTATTGCAAAATTTTCCACATCTCTACTGTAATTGATTGCCGTTATTCCATATGCTTTTTTGTGGAATGGGTCTACAACATTGTAATCTCCTATGTCCGCGGTGGCTGCTTCGTACGCCATATTTACAGGATGGCTAAGGCTTAGATTCCATATTGGAAACGTCTCAAATTTTGCAAAACCAGACTTGACACCTCGTTTTCTGTCGTTATAAATTTGCGCCATACAGAATGAGAATTTTCCGCTGCCTGGTCCAGGTGCAGTGACAACTACAATCTTTTTCTCAGTATCCACGTACTCTTGTTTGCCGTATCCTTTATCACTTATAACAAAATCCAAATCTTTAAGGTAGTCTCGTATCTCATAATGTATGAAAACACGTATTTTTCTATTCTGAAGTTTTTGTTTGAATTTTTTAGCTATCAATTCGTTGTTGAACCTATTTATTACTACGGCAGAGACATCTAGACCTGTTTCGCAAAGATCGTTTATGTCTTTGAGTGTTTGGTCATCGTATGTTAATCCAAAGTCTCGTCTAATTTTTCTTCTTTCGATATCCTTCGCACTGATACAATGTATTATTTCAATTTCGTTTCCAAGTCGCCGAAGCATCTGTACTTTTGTGTCAACATCAAAACCTGGAAGCACACGTGAAGCATGGTAGTCATAACACAACTTGCCGCCGAATTCTAGATACAGTTTGTCGAACAACGAAACACGGTCAAGTATCTTTTTTATCTGTGCATTCAAGTATTTTTTTGTGTTAAACCCGATTTTTCTAATCATTCAATCACCCTTCCGCCGAAGTAATCAATAGACCTACATATTTTTCCTTGAAGCTACAACATAAACAAGCTTGTAATTATCAGCTCAAAGACATAAAAACCTATTTGAGGGCGAGAGTAAAAAAAATAAGTAGACTTGGAGGAACTTTGATTTATGTCTAATGAAAAAGGATTGGTGGAATTGCTGAGAAAGGCGGGCTATTCAGAAAAGGCCATAGATTACTACATGAGGAAGCTAAATGTCGGTGTAATCGAAGGCGCAGACGCCGTAGATTCCTACACAGGTCTCTGCGGAGACAGCATGAAGATATACTTAAAGGTTGCAGAGAGTGTAATAAAAGACGCTAAATTTCAAGCCATAGGGTGTGCCGGAGCCTTTGCATCGGGCTCAGCCCTCACAGAAATGGTTAAAGGAAAGACCCTAAAAGAGGCCACGAAGATAACGGAACAAGATGTGGTAAAAGATCTGGAAGAAATTCCAGGACCCAAACTCCATTGCGCTCGCCTCGCTGTAGACGCGCTCAGAAAATCTATTGAAAGCTACATGAAGCAATAATTTGGAAACATGTAGCCACGCGCGTGCAAAAAAAGCATGTCTAAACAAGAAAATTAGAAAATAAAAACCAGAATTCTGAATTTCGATAATAAATGTTTTCGATATGCGCGCGCATAAAGATTTGAAACAGGAGATATAAGCCACAAAAGTCTTATTCGATATTGGGTGCAAATATGACAAAGAAAGCTTTTGTCAAGAAAAGTTCTCGCCACCAGAAGATTATCGGTGACTTTGGGGAGAATCTAATTTGTAACTGGCTTTCAAGGTCCAGATTTGAAGTGAGCATCGTAGATCACACGGGAATTGACATAGTTGCCTACAACCCAAAAACCGAGAAAAGGCTAGGAATATCTGTAAAATCGAGAACACGAGAACCGGGGAGAGAGAGGGAATCTGTCAACTTATTCGATTCAAAAGGTAGGCAAAAATTGCTCCAGGCGTGTGATTACTTCGATTGCCAACCGTGGATAGCTATTTATGTTGAAACAACAAGTTACGCCGACATTTTCTTAACAAGTTTGGACAATTACGATTCCAAATACCGCAGAGAGCGTCAAACTGATGATTGGAAAATGGGGCCTAAACATGTCAAAAACTACGAGAACGACAAAAACGTTATGCATCTACACATCGAATTTGATCCAAAAAACTGGTTCTAGTGTATGCCCAGCGCGCGCATGATGCAATACGCTTAAGACGTTCAATAAGGTGTTTTAATAACGATGTAAAATGAGTATAAAGTCAGATTTTGATGTTGTTGTGCGTTTTACCACCTCCCGTGAAATACCACCGGACCTCAAAGAAGTTAGACTTGGAAGTTACAAAATTCGATCCATCCCATCAGTACGAAGCCTACTTACTCCAAGACCCGATGAAGCCTTACTCGAATTTTTAGATTTCTGGCAAGAAGGACAGATGGTTTCAAACCCTGAAACAGAAGCTCATTACATACTGGCTTTATTGTCGGTACTAGGTCGAACTATAATATCCTTCGACTCTGTCAAAGTCAATAATGTGAACGTCACTTACGAAACGTCGCGAGCGTTCAAACAATTCATCGGAAAACTCGATTTACCCTCTGATTTCCAAGATATTTACCAGTCTTTGTTCTCACTTGATGAAAAAGTGTTTTCTCAGTACATCAGAAGCTGTACTACGTACCGAAACGCTATTTCAGTGATACATGAAAATCCGACGCTAGGATGCTTCCTTTTAGTGGTTGCTGTGGAATGCTTGTCAAATACTGTCGCGAAAGGAGAAGGGGTTTTTGAGAAATTCTGCAATTTTATCATAGATTATCTTCCTCCAGAGATTCAAAACGAGGAAACTGACAAAGAACTTCTAGTTGAATTGCTGTCTCAAATCTACAAAGATTATCGGTCTGGTTTCACTCATGGAGGAAGACCTATATCATCTGCTTCTTGGGGCTTGGCTGAAAGGGTCAAGATGAAGTACATAAAGGTAATAGAAGAAGGGCGTGAAGTAAAGAAGCCCAGTCTTACATGGTTCGAAAACATAGTCAGGGGTGTTTTAATACACTATTTAAGAAAGGCTTGGAAGGGTAATAAAGTAGAAGAAAACCGATCAAGGCTAGTACAATTGGCAGTTTCGGAGGGAGTCGTTGTAATGAAATTAAAGAAGTCAAAACGTGCGGGCGAATTCGTGTTTTCAGGCGATGTTGAAGTAAAATAGCATCATTAACGCTCGTGCAAGTTTTAAATCCCGTTAGTTAAAATTTGATGGGAACCGCGTTGGTGCACATTGTTGTTTCAAAACATGGTGAAATCAACGATGAAGAGATAGAAAGAATTACTAAAACCATGCAAGAGTGCTATATGCGATTGGCGCCCCATGAGGTTTCCCTCGTCGATTTATACCTGTTTGAAAGATCTTCATCGGTTGAAGCCTTCTTTGCAAAAGAATACCGGGAAGCTGGCGTTGCATCCACGCCCTTCGACGAGCTGTTTTTTGCCATGCATGATGCTTGGCGGGGAATACCTCGAATCACCTTATGTCTCGAAAAAATGAAGAAGTTGCCAAGGTTAGTTAAGATGGGAGGAATACATCATGAGGTGGGGCATTCGATTTTGCACGGCAGCTTGCGTTATTACATTCTTTCGTTTCCTCCAGCCCTTCTGAAAATTGCTGATCATTTCAACATCTCCTTCAAGTATATGACAAATTTGCTTTATCTAGTATCCATCGCGGTAAAAGACTACGAAGTGACCCGCCTTCTTTATCATCGAGGTTACGTCGAGGATCAAGTAGCTTACGCCAAGCACTTGCTACAGGTTTCTGAAGAAGATAAGCTTTCGTGGGAAATCTCACGAGGTAAGCCGCCAGCTGAAGCTCTGTGCCTAATAGCATGTTTAAAAGCTGCGGGTTGTGCTGTGCCTCTTTTAGTTGACAAAAAATTTGGTGAAGAAGTAAAACAATATCTGATGGAAAGTTTGTCCTACCTCCCTGCAGACCGTTCAGCTATTCTTTTAAAGGTGATTGAGGACGGATTTTCATCTTTGGAAACCGACACTTTAGACAATGTTGGTCGTATGGTACGCAAGTGTAAGTTGATTTTTGAAGCAGTATTTCCTCGATAGAAAAGGAAATTGGTAAAATACTAAACTTTCACTATCTCACCGTATTTTCCGATGTTTATTTTCCATTCTCCCTTAAAGGACGACACGAAACCGTTCTCGATTTGCAGAACATCTCCCACCTTTAGGGGAAGAATCTTTTCATTCCACAAAACCAACGTTATTGCGCCGGTTTCATCTTCCACTTTCGCCTCAAGTATTTCATGTTCAACACCCTTGCCGGTTATGACCTTTTTAGTTTTCAAAATCTCTGAAACTGTCACTTCAATGCTAACGGAGCGCATTCCAGGTTTCAAATCACGTATATTCAACATGTAACCCTCAAAATTGCTAAAACTATGACGCTGTCCTTGCCTACTACAGTCTTCAGTTCTTTTAAAGCATTTCTAAACGACCGATAAAGAAAAGTTAGAAAAAAACCATTTCATCTATATGTGGAGCTTAATCAACATGACAGTTCTACGATGTAGTCAATGTTCCGCTACTTTTGCGCCTTATCCTCCTCGGTATAAATGTGAAAAATGTGGGGGGCTTCTGGGCTATACATACGATTTTGAACAGCTGAAAGAAACAGCGCTCACCGGTTCTCTCACGTTTTGGAAGTTCAAACCCTTGTTGCCGGAAGTCATAAACGTAGTTACGATGGGAGAAGGAGGCACACCTCTACATAAGGCTGAACGCCTCGCCAAAAAAATAGGTTTAAATGTCGCTTATCTGAAAGATGAAACTCGAAATCCAACTAACTCCTTCAGAGACAGATGCGCAGCACTGATGGTTTCAAACGCCCTAGACTTGAAATACAATTCTGTAATTTGCGCCTCAAACGGGAACATGGGAGCCTCTATGGCTGCCTACTGCGCCAAATCTGGGCTCATCTGTCACATTATTGTTCCAAAAATGGTGGATATGGGTAAACTAGCTCAGATGTTAATCTATGACGCAGTTATCGAGGAGCACGGAGAAATCGTTGACGAATCTAACAAGCGAGCGGAATCCTTGGCAAAAGAAACAGGGTGGTATCAAGCCACAGCTGAATTTAATCCACTAGTTATTGAAGCCCAGAAAACCATCAGTTATGAAGTTATGGAACAATTTGGAGTTCCTGACTGCTTTGTTGTTTCTATGGGAAGCGGCGGAACCATATATTCCATTTGGAAGGGCTTCAAGGAACTGCAAGCCTTAAGAAATATTGACAAGTTGCCAAGGATGATTGGCGTGCAAGCTCATGGATGCGCACCTATCGCCGAAGCACACCTAAAAAACACATCAAAACCAGTAGCCATTTCGAAGCCCTCTACCCATGCGTTAGGGATACTTGTAAGTAACCCATTGAACGGAAAAGGCGCCCTTCAAGCAATAAAAGAATCCAAAGGCGTTGCAATCACGGTTCAGGACTCAGAAATTTTTGTTGCTGAACAAGAAATCGCTAGGTTTGAAGGAATCTTTGCTGAGCCGTCCAGTTCAGCCACCATAGCAGCCCTTAAAAAGCTGGTGTATCAAGGCGTAATCGATAAGGAAGAAACGGTTGTGTGTCTGATAACGGGAAGCGGATTGAAAGCAACAGATGTGCTTCAAGCCTTGGCGAAAAAGCGGAAAACCGCTGTAGTTGGCTTGGAGTTAAGCACAAAAGAGAAGATTTTGCGAATCTTAAGCCAAAAGGACACCTACGGTTACAGCTTGTGGAAGAAAATTGGAAAGACCATGACCCGAGCCGCTATCTATCAACACCTAAACAACCTCTCTAAGAGGGGGTTGATAACCTCCTACAAAAAGGAGGGGCGAAAATACTTTAAAGTTACTAAACGCGGAAAGAGAGTTTTACATGCTATCGATGAGTTGAAAACGTTGCTTTAAGATCGGAAAGTTTTTTAATAGTAAAGTTGTAACTATACTATCTCCATCAGAGAGGTTGTGCCCTCCATGAAAAAAAGCTCTACTTCCATGGTGATAGCCTCCGCAGGCATAATGGCAGCCTTCGTGTACGCGATGACTTCCATATCTATTCCAATGCCTAAACCACTCGGTGTCTGGCATATAGGAGGCATTGCCTCATTCATAGTTGCTATTTTCTATGGACCCTTTGTGGGAGCATTTGCCTGCGGCGTCGGAGCAATGATCTTTGACATCTGGAACCCCTTATGGGGCAGCAGTTACATAACGTATGCGCCAGCAACACTCGTTATCCGAGGATTAATGGGTTTTTTACTTGGCACGTTAAGGCGAACAATACCTGCAAAATCA